>Ga0209630_10000780_pt1 | contig 36087 bp, 24 predicted proteins | sample COG_01_FD_184745 | JGI IMG/M metagenome (GOLD analysis project Ga0209630, IMG submission 184745) | Pelagic Microbial community sample from North Sea - COGITO 998_met_01 (SPAdes) (version 2) | ecosystem: Environmental > Aquatic > Marine > Neritic zone/Coastal water | place: Helgoland, sampling...
GCCGCCGCGGTTTTGCGGGCACGCTCTCGCGTAGTGCCCGAATCGACCGCAGATGCGACACGAGTCGTCGCCTCTGCCGCCGCCTCTGCCGCCGGAAAATCCGCCTCTGCCGCCGCCGGAAAACCCGCGAGTATCCGCCGACGCGCAAAACCTCGCCATGTGGCCAAACCCGCCGCATCGGTTACATCGCATATCGTTCATCGGTGGCGCTCGAGAATCCGGCAACGCGCAGTCTCTCGCCCAGTGGCCAAAGTTTCCGCATCTGTTGCACTTGTCGTTGGAGGACGGGCCTCTCGCGTACCCGCCGCCACCGCCTTCGTTGTCGTACCCAGCCGCGCCGCCTCGGTTGTTATCCGGACAGTCGCGCGCCCTGTTTTATCGTAAAAATCACACAAAATATACAGTGGAAAAGGGAGAAAAAAGTTGGGGAGAAAAGAAAAAATATATAAAGGTCAGTTACCGCAACACACGCTCTCGCGTCGTCTCCAAAAGTCGCTCTCTTCTGCTCGTTCGCGCTGCTCTCATCAAGAAGCCTTCGTCGAAATTGATGACAAAAAACGCCGCCGAGTCGTAAGATGATGATGATCATGAAGAAGACGAACTAAAGGAATTTCCGACGAAGACTTTTCTTCTTCGCGATCCAAATTCTCTCTCTCATTCTCTCCTCCTTCCTCTCCGCTTCGGCGCTCAAACGCCATCTCAATCTCTCTCAAACGCCATCTCAATCTCTCTTTTCAAATCGATTTATAACAGGCTTGATGACGATAGGTGGTGAAAAGGGGCAACATCAACATTACGAACAAAACTTCTTCTCGCGGTTTCGCGCTCGACAGACACGCGACAAAACGAATTCTTTCCGAGCGCAGTAGATCAAAATTCGACAATTCACGTGTCTTCTCTCTCTCTCTTTCTCTTTATTTTCACGCCCGAAGAAAAGCAATGACAACAAACACAAACACAAACACAAACACAACAACAACTCTCTATGTAACTCCTCTTACCAGTGACCAATGCCTGTGATGTGCGCGTAATAATAAGAATAAGAAGAAGAACGTTGAAAGTCAGCGAGTGAAGATGAATTTTCGATCCATTCGTGAACGAAGAGAAAAAAAAGAATGAGAGAATTGTATGCGTACCTCCGCAGATTCTGCACTCGTCGTTGGCCGCTTTCTGGTACGGCGCTTGCCCGGCGTTCATCGTGCCGCCGGTGTGCATCGGTTCGTCTCTCCATTTGCCCATTTTTTTAGTACTTAGTGGTGGTGTGTGTTTCTTCTCTCTGCAGTGGAGAGAAAGGATTGATTAATGAAGCGGAACTTAAAAAGGGAGGATTTTTAGGCGGATCTCACTTTAGGGTTTTGAACCCTAATTTTAGAAAAGGAACGAGGAAAGACCATTTGCCTCCTTTTTTTATTCGCTGTAATAATAATAAAAGTAAACATACTATTCTTCTAAAATTCTTCTTATGTATCGACCAAGGTGAAGCTTAAAAACGCGCAATCGTAGACGGTTCGGTGCATGCTCAATCGATCGGTGGCGTACGGGCAAGAAAGCGGGTGTGATTTTTGGTCGAGTCGGAAGCCGAGCGCGCGGCAGAAAGCGACGAGGTCTTCCAAGGAGACTTCGACGGAGAGGTCTTCTTCTTGTTCGTCGTCGTTTACGTCGTTTACGTCGTAATTTTCGGAAGTGCCGAGACGACGACCGAAGTTATTATCGCTGTGTTCTACCCAGTGCCAAAGTAAAGGCCCGATGGAGGTGAGCGTGCCTCCTTTTTTCAAGCAAAACCGGATGGTTTCCAAGTAGTCGAAGATATTTTTGGCGGTATCCAGGAAGAAGCAACACGCCACGGCGTCGAAGTGGGATTCGTACTCTGGGCTTCCGTAGACTTCGCAGAAATCTCCGGCGCACATGGCCATGGAGCTTCCAGGTTTGAACGCGTCCATGTGGTCGCACGGGCTTTCGTCCGGGACGACGATCGATCGATACTGGTCCTTCTGAGAGAGGTGGTTTAAAGGCGAGTGCCAATACGGAACGATTTCAAACGGTCGCTTTTCTGAGCAACAATTTAAGAGAAAAGAAGAACCGAACAGCATGTAATAGGAAAACTCGTTCCCTTCGGTTTCAAATCCTGCTTTGGCGAATTCATACACCAACCTTCCCAATCCGGCGCCGGGAACGAGAACGCGAGGTCGCGCGATATCCTCCGGGTTCATTCGTTCGCACATCAAATCAATCTCCGATAACTGCTCTTTAAAAACCACGTCCCGCAAATGTCTCACCAACACGTCGTGGCTTTTCTCCCTCTCTTCTCTCCCTTCCTCGGACCAATCTCTCGCTAAATTTTTCAACACGTACCTCGCCTTCTCGGCGTCCTCGAAACCGGGCACAAGCGGCGGCCGCTCGCGCTCCGGAACCGTCTCGAAATCTCGCGTCACTCGTAAATGCGCCGGTAAATGCGCAGCATCTTCTCCCTCTGCATCGTTCGATGAAAACGTCTCCAATAAGCAGTCAAAAAAGTGCTGATTCTTTTCCACCGCCTCTCGACTTTTCCGTTCGCCTTTCTCGTACACCTCTTGGAGGAGGCGCTTCACCATCTCGTGTTGGTCATCATCACTCTTACTCTGAATCACGTCCTCCTCCTCGAGCACCTTCTCTTTTCCTCCTCTTCCATCGAACACCTTTACTGTTCTCTTTCCTTCTCCTTTACCTGTTGATTCCTCCTCGTCTCTTTGTCTTCTTCTTCGTACCGTCGCTTTCAACAGGTTCCGTTTCCGTCTTTGGATTTCTCGTTCGCAACTCGTTCGGTAGTTTCTCAACGCGTTGGTGACTTTGTTCACCGCGATGCGTTCCATCGTTTCGGGGTCCTCGTTCATCTTCTTCCGTTTCGAAATCTCGCGCGCGAGAAAGAATTCAAGTCGTCCGTTTACTCATCCATCTTCGCGCGTACATCGAGGAAGTGATGTCTGCGCGCAAATGCTGCACAATTAATGGCGCACAATCATCGTTTCCCCGACTGCTTCGTAAACTTTCCCGCGAGGACTTTGAGGACGAGGACGATGATTTCTTCCTCTCAAAAGGGGTGTTCCTCTCGTTCTTTGACGAGAACTCGAAGCGTGTCTTCTTTGTTCCGGAACAGGAGGAGAATCATCCGCGCGAAAGTCGCGACGGATTTTGCGTCTGCCGGTCTTGCGTGTGCGCGAAAGAAGAAGAAGACGAACGGTGTCGTTGCCGTTGGCGGCAACTCCTTTTTCGCGACGACGACGACCAAAACGATTCAGACGACGAAGAGTTCGCGACGCTTTACGACCTCGTCGAGCTGCTCCGCGACGAAGAACGATTCAGATGAAGGAAGAGGAAGAGATGATGATGAAAATGAGAAGCAAAAGGAGTATTACGAAGGCCTCTACGGAACGTGGACGGTGACCTCGCGAGACGAGTTGGAAGTGTGGTCGTACCGAGTCGCGTTGTCGTTGGCGTGTGTAGGCGCCCTTGGCGTTGTTTTCGGCGATGTGAGTGGGAACGAGGCGATGGTGAACCCGAGTTACTTTTTAGGCGCGAGCGGGTTCGGCGTCGCGTTGGTTTTGGTGCACATGTACGTGACGCCGATAAAACGGGTGATGCAAGCGCTGTATGCGGTTGGGTTGATAGGATCTCTCGGTATCGTCGCGTATACGCAAAACGGTGGTAGTAGTAGTAGTTTGTTGGAGTTTGTGCGGGAACATCGGAGCGCGGTTTGGGTAATCGGTCCGATGTTTGCCTCGTTTACCGGTTTAGCGTTCAAGGAAGGGGCGTGCTACGGGAAACCCGAGGCGTTTCTGTTGTTTCTTCTGACGCCTATCATGTGCCTGGGGCATTTAACCGGCCTCGCCAGCGACGAAGTGGAGACGTTTTTCGTCGCGAGTTGGATGCTCGGCTTTTTAGTTTTCGCCGGGCGAAAATATACGCAAGCGGTCAAGGACGATATCGGGGATAAATCCGTGTTTACGTTCAGAGGTTTGAAGACGGACGAGGAAAGGAGAGACTATTTAGAGAGACAAGGGAAGGATTTGAGCTTGATGGAAGACGCGATGTGATGAAAGAGAAAGAGAAAGCACGGTTCGTTTAAGCAAGAATGTGTGTAATACGACGCGTAAATGTAAACTAAAAATACAATTTTTTTCATCATCAGCTCACTTCTATTAATCCATCTCCTCGCTCTTCTTCGTTTCGTCCTCTTTTTCCGCGGCTGGCGGTTCCTCGATGGTGGTTGCCGTTTCCGGTTCTTTCTTTTCTGCTACTTCTTTTTTTGTTTCTACGGCTTCTTCTTCCTTTTTCTCTTCTTTTTCTACTTTTTCGTCGTCATCGTCGCTACCCGTCGATTCAGACGACGACGAGGAATCATAGCTCGAACTTTCGTCCGAGTCTGAGTCATCGGAATCGTCCGAGTCTGATGAGTCATCGGAATCGTCCGAATCGTCGGAATCATCATCGGAGGAATCGTCGTCGCTCGAGTCTTCGTCGCTCGAGGAGTCTTCGTCCGAGCTCGAGTAGAATCCGCGGTTGCTCTTCTTCGACTTGGACGTCGTCGTACCACCACCGATACCTCCGGTGTCGTACGTTCGGTCTCTCACGGACGATGGCGGCGCTTCTCTCGGATGTTTCGGTAACCCGGCGTAGCCGTTGGCGACGTGTTCCACAAACTGCGACAAAGAACCGAGTTGGTGCGGGCACGTCGGCGGCGCCGGCGATGGTAAACGCGTGATTGGCTTATCGCAAAACAAAAGCTTTTCGGAGAGGAGTTTCTTCAATCTCGGATACGCGTCTTTCTTTTCGTTGTCTAACGAATCGGTTTTCGCGAAGATGGCGCCGTAAATTCTCGCCCGGTCGCGAATATCCACCGAAGGATCTTTCGACGCCATGTTCAAGCAGTGTCTCAATAACGGTTCGGTTTCGATCGGGTATCTCACGTACATCTTACACGTGGCGTGTAAGATTTGTTGACGCGTGGATTCGTGCTCGTCTGGGAATCGAGCCATCGCTTTGGTGACCACCGCCAAGGCGAGGTCGAAAAAGTTTCGATTCCAACTCGCGTCCATTTGGCCGAGCTTTTTATATTCTTTACCACCGTCCGCGACGACTGTCACGGCCGACGACGACGTCCCAGCTTCCACACTGCTCGCTTTTTGTTGTTGGTCCAAAAACAGCTCCCCGCCGGCGAGCCAAACGACCGCGGATCTCGCCGCCGGCGCGAGCAAATGGTCCAATCTTCTCACCAACGTCGCCACGACCGAGGCGTGTTCCTTCGGCGCTTTCTGCACCAACGCGCGAATGACAACCACGGCTTCGCCGGCGACCGTTTCGGACGGGTGCAAAGACAACTCTAACAGCGATCGGATACAAATAGAAGCAATTTGCGGCATAATCGCCGCGCATCGACCAACCGCCCGAATCGTCAAAGCGACAAACTCTTGCGAAGATGAACGCAAATACGCTTGCAACTCTCTCAACAAACTCGGCGCGTTCTCCGCGGTGACAATATACGTCAACATTTCCAATTTTAGCGCGCGAACGTCCATGTGATCGCCCGGGTGCACAAAGAACGCTTCAAAGTGCGAACGGAAGCATCGAGGTTGCACCGCCGCCATCGCCACGGCGTTTTTCAACAGCACGTGTTGACACTCCGGTTTCGTTCTCGCCGCGAACACCAACGCTCTCGTCGCTCTGGGAACGTCCGCGATCGGCGCCAAGTAAAAGTGCAACGACGCCACCGCCAACACGACGCCGGCGTTCTGTGATTGAAGCAAAGGTCGCGTACACCTCAACAACAACCTGTGGTCGTCGTCCAAAAACTCCGGTCCTTGATTCACCGGTCCTCTTTTCTTCGACGCTTTCGTCGTCGTCTTTTTTTTGCGGGAATTGGAATCGTCCGAATCTGAACTGCTCGAAGAATCGTCGTCGGAGTCTTCCTCGTCGTCGTCGTAAAAGTTAGCCGCTTGCGCCAAGATCCCCTTCGTCCCGCCCGTATCGTGTCGATCGTAGCCTGACGCACCTCCACCGTTCCCATCCACGTCGTTAAAACCGGCAATATCCAACATCTCCTCGTTACTTTCGTTATCTTTACCGACGTTTAACTCGCGATTAAACCCGTCTGGCGGTAAAAACTGCGTCCTCGCGTACCTCAACAAAAGCTCGCACGTCAACATCTGTCCCCACTCGTCGATGTCCACCAAAATCCTCGCCAACTTCCGGTAGTGTCTGTGCAATAAATCAATTCTGTGCGGGCACACTTCTTGAAACGCCGCAATCGCGCTCGACAAAACGAACGGCGTCGAATCTCTCAACATAGTTTCAATAACCTCCACGAAATCATCCGCTCTCGACGGATCCAACCGAAAAATCTTCGGAATCGCGTGCGCCGCCGCCTTCCTCACGTGCGGCGACACGTCCACCGCGCACTTCCTTATCGCCAAAACCACCACCGGCACGATCACTTTCACTCGAATGCTCGACATCACTCTCAGCGCCGCCGCTCGCACTCGTGCGTTTTGGTGCGCCAAATCCTTCTGAAACGAGTTAATCGATAACAACGCCTCGTCCGGTTTCTGCTCCGCCGTTCGCACTAAAAACATATACACTAAAGCTTTCACTTCAAAGCTCTCCGTCACGATGTTTACCACGACCGAGGGGAAAAAATGTGACACGTCTCGCCCGGTCGACATCATCGCGATGAGTTGCTTCAAGCCTTCCAATTTCGTCCGTGTGTTGGAATCTCGTAATTTTTCATTTAACGCTCGCGTTTCTTCCGCGATCTGTTGCAGTTGTTTTTGCATTCAGGTTCGTATTTTCGCGTAAAATCGAAAGAGAATGAGAGAGAGACGAGTTTGGGTGAGTTCGCGGAGGACAAAGAAGACGAAGAAGACACAGAAGCCGGAACGTGATTACACCGGAGACGCGAGAGATAATTGGAGGAGACGCGGACGAAGAGAAAATTCGATCGACAGAAACTCTTCTGAAACGTTTGTTTGTGTGTTATGTGTTAAAAAAAAGTATAACGTACCTGCGCGTCGTCGACGAACTTGCTGTTCCCGTACCCGGCGGCGATGGCCATGGTTTCTTTTTCTTTTAATGAAGTGTGTTGTTTGTGTGTGTCCGCGCGCGAGAAAACAGTGAGGGAATTCAATTCACGAGAAAAGGAAGCTGCTGAAAATTTAGGGTGTAGGGTTTAGGAAGCAAAGCTTGCGTCGAAAACGAACAGGAGGAGGTAATAGAAGGAGTAGAGTAGAACTGGTTTTACCGTCGGTAGTAAGTGTGTAAAATAATATAGTAACAAGGGGTGGTGGTGTACTGGTTGGAGTCGCAGCAGCAGAGCGAGTTTACCGTTCTCTCTCTCTCTCTCTTCTCGTCTCTTCTCGTCTCTCTCGCGCTTTCGCGTCACTTCCTTAACTCTTCTTCTTTTTCTCTGTTTTATCTAAGTTTCCTCTCTCTCTCTCTCTTTCTATTTCTTTCCTTTCAAAACTCTCTACTGCGTCGTCTCAAAACGCCTCGTCGTGAAGGAAAAAAGTTCGTAAGATTTTTACGCCTTGGTCGCGAGCTGTACGCCGTACTTATATTTTAACTGTTGTTGTTGTCGTTGCGAGAAAGAGCGCAAAACGGAGGAGGAGAGAAGGTTATTTTGGTCAGATGGAATATCATTCGATGATAACACTACGACTTTCGCGGCGTTTTCATCTCGAATACGACGAAAAATAAAAAAGAGCGACAAATAGGACGAGGACAACGAAAGAAGAGTCGCCGTTTTTAGTGTGCGGCGCTTATTATGACGCTCGAGCATTGGGGGTATCAATCCCGCGCAAACGAATCTTCGAGCGACACTGGAGAATACTATCGGCGATACGCGCGGCAACCATCCGAGAAGAGCGTTACCCCCAGCGATTGTTTGACTAGCGTAGCCTTGAAATCTCTCTTGAAATCTCTCTTGAAATCTCTCTCTTTTAATAAGTGAGAAATAAAGAGACTCAAATCGACAAAATACGAACGAGAAAGAAAGACGAGAGAACAAAAAAGAACGCACCGCTTTATCTACTTGCACCGCAACCGTCGTCGTCGTCTTCGGCAAGACCGAAGTGACAAAGTTCGCGGAAACGACCGGGTCAAAGCTCTTCTTCACCGGGTTCACCACCACGCACTTCACCGAGTGCCCGCCGCCAAGCTTCTTCGCGTACGCCAAAGACGCCTTGACGTCGCCCCCAGCCTTCCCATCGACGGCGACACCAACCGTCTCCCCAGCGCCAACACCGTTCACCGCCGCAACTTGATACGCGTCCAATTTCATCGTCGTCTTCGCGGAGTACATAACATCGCCAACCTTGCACTGCGCGGCAAACGACGTCGCGCCGATACCGCCGGCTTTCGAAATCGCCGTCTCAACCCCCATGGCCCCCGGACCGGAAACGTAGCACGCGGACAACGTCCCTTTCAATTGCTTCGTGATTTCACTCTTCACGCCAACTTGGCCAATCAACGTCGAGTTGGACAACTTCAAGCCATCCAACGGGTTGCTCAAAGAAGAAACCGTCGCTTGCGTCGTCGAATCCTTCGCGTTGTACTTCACCGTCCCTTTCGAGAAGCCAGATTTCGAGAGCTCCACCTCGCCGGTGATCGCGTCCACGACGTACGAGGTCGTCAACGTGCCCGTCGGAGTGTCCGCGTTTTTGATCGAAGCCGAGATTGACTGTTATATTTTTATGTGTGTGTGTGTGTGTTCATCACAGGTTGAAAGAGAGAGAAAGAGTGCGCGCGTGAGAAAACGTTCGTTTTGTTCGTTTTTCCTCATCAGGGCTTTTTCGACCGAGAGGCACCGGAGCAAAAATCTTTCGATGTTTCGATCTCTCGTCCGATGATGATTCGAACGCAAAGAAAGCCGCGAGTCTCTCTCGAGATCTGATAAAAACCAGAGACGAGGATAAAAAACGTACCCCGCCGGAGATTGGTTTCGCGTCCAGGGAGAATTTGTTTTCGTAGGACAAAGCGCCGGTGAATAAATCTGTTTTTTAGAAGAAAATGATGAGAGAAAGAACGGTGAGACACCACGTCGAGATCCTCTCCGGAGGAGGACGAGAGATCGCGCTTTTGTTTGCACAGAAAAGAGAGCAAAACACGGTACAAAATAACATAATAAAACGGGTTTGAAAGCGAGTACCTTTAGCGCCTTTCGCGATGTCTGGATAGTATTTCGCCATTCTTGTCTTAAATATGTGCGTATTTGTCGATGCGTTCTTGCGTCGTTGTGTCACCTGTGTACGTCGAGGGGGATTTTTGATAAGAAATGGAAGGGAGGCGAGCAACGTTCCGATTTTTAGGACACGAGAGATGTATAGAGGAGGAAACTCTACTTCGCGTCTTGAAAGAAAAGAACGCGCGCGCGAATGAAACGTACCTCTCTCTCTCTCTCTCTCTCTTCTTCTTCCTCGGACGAGAGGATGTAAAAGTTTTTAAGGCGTGTGCGTGTGAGTGCGAGTCGACGCGTGTATTTCTGCAGATTTTCTTGAATGCACGGACGATGAGTTTCTGTTTCGAGCTTCTGTTTCGAGAGGGGAACGGACTCTGACGGTGCCACTTTGGTGATATAAAAAAGAGTGAAAAAAATGCAGTTTTTTCTGAGTACGTTCGATTCCCTCTCTCGCACACAAAAGACAACAACACGCGAACGAAAAAAGATTTCATCTTTCCACAAATACTATGAGCGGCAGGAGCAGCATCGTCGGCGTCCGCTGCATCGCGACTTCTTCTTCCTCGTTCGGCGCGAAAAGAAGAAGACGAGGACAACGAAAAAGCACCGGCTGTGTGTGCGGGTTTTTGCGAAACGGAACAACAACAACAACACCACCTTTAACAGAAAGAAGAAGATTTAGGAGAAAAGCGGTTGGAGATGTGATGACGATGAGAAGCGCTGCTGCCGAAGACGAGAAAGAAAAAACAGCGCTGGTTCCAATCGCGAACGGGTCGGAGGAAATGGAAGCGACGATCATTATAGACGTTTTAAGAAGAGCGGGAGTGCACGTGACCGTGGCATCGTGCGAGGATGATTTGGTGTGCGAAATGTCCAGAAAAGTTTGCATTCGAGCGGATTGTTTGATACAAGAGGTGGTTGTTGACGACGGGGAAAAGAACAACAGTAGGAGTAGTTTCGACGCGATCGTGGTCCCAGGCGGGATGCCAGGCGCGGAACGGTTAGCGGAGAACGCTTCGTTAGACGCGCTTTTGAAGAGACAGAAAGAAGAGAAGAAACTGATCGCGGCGATGTGCGCGGCGCCGGCGGTGGTGTTGCTCGGGAAAAATTTACTCGAAGAGGCGAGCGAGGCGACGGCGCATCCGGCGTTTGATTTAGGCGAAGCGTTTGCGAAGGATAAGAAGAAGAGGGTGTGTTATTCAAAAGCATCGAACGGTCGGGTGGTGATTACCTCTCAAGGACCAGGGACGGCGATTGAGTTTGCGCTGGAGTTGGTGAAGGAGTTGTGCGGCGAAGAGAAACGAAAAGAAGTCGCCGGGCCGATGTGCGTCCCCGAGGACGTTTTGATGGGGTAATCATCGTCGTTATCATCATCATCGTCATCATCATCATCATTAGTAATAACAACAACAACAACAACAAGAACCATCATCCAAGTGTAAAATTATATAGTACGTGTGTGTGCATTAAAAAAAAACTCTTCCTTTTATTACGCCTTCTCCTCTCTCTTTTCTACGACGCTGTTTGATACCATCTTATTCATGCTATTACTATTACTGCTGCTATTACTGATCGTCGACGTCGACGTCGTCGTTCTCTCTTCGAAGCCTTTCACGACGCAATCCAAAACGCCTTCGCACGATCTCTCGCCTTCCAAATCCTGTCCCGAAGCGATGATCAAATCGCACTCCTGCGCGTCGTCTGAATCGTCGACGTTATTCTCTCCGTTCGTCGTGTTCTCATCATTTTCAATACCGTCGCAAATTTCCTGCGCTTTCTTCTGCGCTCTTACGCTCGAATTCGCTCTCAACAGATTTCCTGGTTTCTGGCAAAAACTCATCGTTTTCACGTGTTCCAACTCGTCGTTTCGTACGTTTTCAATCACGTCGTACATGTTTTTAATCTTCGGCCTTCGTATTTCCCCCCCGGTGTTCGTCGCTTTGTTCAAACCTTCGTACACGTTCGTTTGAAACTCATCGAACAGATATAAATCGCCGAGCTGAAAATAACTCACCGCTACCCCACACGCCGGCGTTTGTTTCAACTCCTCTTCCTTCCTCTTTAAAAAATCATCGTACGTCGCGTACGCGTGCTCTTCGACTTGTTCGCTCAAATTATACGCCATCCTCGGGCTCACCATGTAAATCAAAACCGCCACCCAAAAGTACACCACGGCCACGTGCTGCGCGAAAAATCTATCCTTGAACGAATCCGCCCCGCCCATAGCTTCCATGATCAACAAGTGATGGTACTCGTTCATCGTCTCCGCGAAGTGCACCTTGAGATAATCCGCCCTTCGCCACCACCCGAACGATTCGTACAAGTGCAGCACCGAGAGGAAAGAGAAATACGGCACTCGAGCGATCGTCTCGAGCGCGTAAAAGCGAGGGTAATCTCGCCCTTCGTATAACTTATCGATCACGAATACCGCGGAATCGACGATGAGTTTGTTCGCCTGGCGTTCCAGGGAAATCAAAGGCCCCTCCGGTAACGGCTTGGGAGGGGTGTACAACTTTTCCTGAGACGACGACGCTTTCACGACAACAGCAACGCTTTTATTGTTGTTGTGTTTACAGTCGTTGCCACCGCGACACCATCTTCTCCCGTTCTCGTCTGTTCTCCTCGAACGAGAGAAGGATGAAGAGGAGGCACTTTTTCCAATGGACAAACAAACGGTTCTCATGACGTGATGTTTTGAAGCGCACTACGCGGCGCGAAAACTCTTTCTTCGATCGGTCGAAAGAAAGAAATCACGGTCGAGGAACAAAGAGAGAGTTTGAGAGTTTGAAAGAGTTGAGTACGTGGCTTTAAATTGCGCTTAAAGTTGCGTGTATGTTTGCGTGAGAATTCTGGAGATATTTTCCTTAAGATTGGACTTTTCCCCTCAGTACACAACTCCCCGCGCAAAAGAGAGATGACGTCTTCTCGCACCCCGAGACGAGAAACCGAAGCTGCTCTGCCACCACCACCACCGAATACTTTCAACGCGACTACTACCGCGACAGAAAACACCGCGAGATCCGACGACAACGAGCGGGGGCCGTTACTGAGAACACGACGAAGAATTCCAAAACGCACGCGTTTCACGCAAAATCATCCGCCCGGTTTACTCGCCTTGAGCGGCACGGAAATCTGGGAACGGTTCAGCTATTACACCACGAGAGCAGTTCTCGTTTTATACGCGCGAGACGTGATATTCGTCCCAATCGATGATGAAGGAGAGAAAGAAAACTTCGTTTGGTTCGCGCAGAGTTTTGCCAAACTGCACGGAGTGGATTTGCGCCACACCTCGGATATTTCCGAGGAAGCGCGACGCGCGCGAGTCGACGCGATCAGCTCGAAACTCTACGGCACGTACACCGCGTTCGTCTATTTAACCCCAGTTTTAGGGGGATATTTAGCGGATTTTACTTCGAAGCATCGGATGATATCGATCGGGATTGTGTTGATGTTCCTCGGGAACTTCTTCGTAGGTGCGGAGAGGAATGCGTTTTTCCTCGGGCTGGTTTTAGTGGCACTCGGGAACGGTGGGTTTAAACCGAACGTTTCCGCCAGATTGAGCGAGATGTACGAGAATAAATTAGTAGTATCTTCGGGTGGTTTTCAGGGATCGGAGAGGAAAGGGAGGAGGAGGATGCTTCTCTCGAGGAAGGATTCGGCGTTTGGGATTTTTTATTGCGCCATAAACGTCGGCGCGTTGTTCGCGCCCTTAGTGGCTGGATTTTTAGCGGAGAGGTTCGGGTATCGGAGTTGCTTTTTAGCGGCGGCAGTTGGGATGGTTTTCGCCGGGTTGGTGTATTTCACCTTTCAGAGGAGATTGGTGTACCGAGGGGCGGCGTTAGATATCATCGTCGAGAGTAGAAAGAGTAGAAGGCGGAGAAACAACGATACGAACAATACTACCAACAACATCACAGACGATTCAGACGACGAAGAAAGAGCTGGTGGAAGTACTGCTGTGGAGAATGACAATGACACAGACGATGACGACGACGAAGACGACGCGTTGTTGCCCAGAAATGCAGCAAACTGCGACGACTTTGGGGGTACTGAAGACGCCAGTGAACAAGAAGAAGAAGAAGAAGAACAACAACATCAACAAAATAAACTCTCTCTCCTTCACGTCTTCAACGAAAACAAAGCGCGACTCACCGCGCTATTCGTCGTCATGCTCACGACAATTGGTTTCTGGGCCGCTTACGAGCAAGCCGGCAACGCTTTATCCATATTCATCGACGAGCGCGTCTCGCGCGACGGCGTCCCGACTGCTGCGTTTCAATCCATCAATCCTGGCATGATTCTCGCGCTGACCCCGGTGATCAACCGATACTGGAAATACCAGAGCGAAACCAATCGCGAACCGGACCAGGTGATGAAGATGGCCATAGGATGTTGCCTTCTCGGCCTCGCCAACGTCCTCCTCGCGTTCGCCTCCACCAATCTCCCTACCGGCGCCGTCGCCGAGGCTGATTTACCTCCCGGAATGAAACTCAACCAATTTTGGATTTGGCTGTACTTCCTCGTCGCCACGGCTGGCGAACTGTACGTCTCCCCGGTTGGATTATCCTTCGTCACGACTGCCGCGCCAAAAGAAATCGTCGGTTTCGCCTGCGGCTGCTGGTTCTTATCCGCTTTCTTCGGCAACTATCTCGCCGGCGAGATTGGTTCCTTGTACGCTTCCGCGAAACCGTTTGCGTTTTGGTCAGCCGTCGGAGTTTTATCCGTCTCCGTCGGCGTCGCGTTGGCTCTCGCGAGAAACAAAATCGTTTTTGCGTTAAAAGAAGAAGAAGAAGAAGAAGAAGAAGAAGAAGAAGAAGAAACGAACAGCAGGAATCGTGGTAGTAAGAGGAGGAGGAAAAGGAGGAATACTACTCGCGACGAAAGAGACGCATCCGGCGGATCGAATACCGCTTTGTAATTTTAACTCGCGTGTGTGTTTGTGCAGCCACAAAGATTAGTCAAATGTCTCTTCATTATTTATTCACCCTTTCGTCTTTAAAGCGCATTTAAACCATCGAAAAAATGTCCACCACGAACGAGGGCGAGGAGAACAGACACAACGCCATTGAATTGGGCGTTCCCATCTCCTCCTCGTCGTTTACCTCGTCGTCGTCTGATGCGATGAAGATGAAGAATAAGAAAAATCCATTCGGGGAGGAAAAGAACCAATCTTTCCCGGAAATGGTGTTGCATTTCCTGACCAAAACCATCCCGTCTTTAATGTCTCCTTTCCAAGTAAAACTCCTCTCCGTGGCAATTTTGGTCGCGTTTTTTGGTTTATTTTCGTTCGTGATGGAATCCGCGAACTCGAACGCGCAAACGTACGCGGTTATAATCGACGCAGGGTCGACTGGGAGTCGAGTGCACGTGTTTCGGTTCAAAAGGGCGTCGGGCGCTCGAGTATTGAAAGACGAGATTTTTCACGCGATTAAACCCGGGTTGAAGGCGTACGCGTCGGATCCTTTGGAAGCGGCGAGTACGTTGGAACCGTTGATGGAAACGGCGATGAAGCACGTGCCGGAAAAGTTGAGGTCGAGCACGCCGTTGACGCTGAGAGCGACGGCGGGTCTGCGGTTGTTGCCGGAAGGGCCGGAAGCGGCGAGCGCGCTCTTAGAGGCGTCGAAAGTGAAAGTTGGGGAGTACGGGTTTCGGTTAGATGACGAGTACGTGTCTATTTTGGACGGGATGTACGAAGGCGCGTACGGGTGGATCGCGGTGAATTATTTGTTGAGGAAGTTGAGCGGAAGCGTAAAGGCGACGAAGACGGTGGCGGTGGCGGATTTAGGGGGCGGGTCCACGCAAATCATGTACGCGATTGGAAATAGAGATGAAGTCAACCGAGCGCCGGAAGGGTACGTGTTACCGTTGGAAGGATACGACGTGTACACGAAATCGTTCAAAGGTTTTGGCATCATGGCGGCGAGAGCGAAGATTTTGACGCAAAATTTAGACGCCGGCGAGGAAGGATGGCAGTCGCATCCGTGCGCCGCGAAAGGCTTTCGAGGGGGATGCACTGAGAAGTGTTACGGATTAGAACCGGGGGAAGGGTATAGCGCGATTGGGCGGGATAACGGTGGCGATTTTGAGCAGTGCGTAGACGCGGCGTTGATGGCCATGGAGAAGGATTCCATGGAGTGCGAGGTCGAACCGTGCTCCTTCGCCGGCGCGTGGACGACGAAACGCACCACGCCTTTATACGGCATGAGTTACTTTTACGAAAGAGCGCAAGCCGCCAAAGCCGTGCACTGGCCAAACTCGGAAACGAAAGCGGTGAAAATCACCCCGAGCGATTACAAAAACGCGGGGAAGAGAGTCTGCCAAACGCACGTCGATTCCATCTTAAAAGAATACCCGGACGCCGAGGAGGACCATTTCGAATACTTGTGCTTAGATCTCGCGTACATCTACGCGTTGCTCACCAAAGGCTACGGGTTAAAAGACAAAGAACCGCTCTATTTGGTGGATAAAATCGATTACAAAGGCCAACCGGTCGAAGCCGCGTGGGCACTCGGCGACGCCATCGCGGTCATGAACGCGTTTCTCGTCGAATAGATTTAATTTAGAAAAGAAATGTCGCGCGTGTTGTTTAACAACTATTTTCTTTAACGCTCTGCATACTACAACTTTAATAAAAATACACCGCCTCTCTCTCTATTCATCATCTCCGCGACGAGGACGACGACAGCGGAAGCGTTACCGTCCTCCCCTCGCGAGTCTCCCTCCCACCTTCTTCGTCTTCTTCATCTTCTTCCTCTTCAAAATCTTCTCCTCTTTCAAATCGTACCGCATCTTTCTCTCCCTAAAAATCTCCTTTTGCACCGCTCTCGCGATATCGCCGTCCTTCTCCGCGAGTTCGTTCCAGCACGCGTTGGAGACTTCCCTGGACAGATCCATCTCCAATTCTCGTTTTATCGCCATCTTCGTCTGCGCGTTTACTTTCTCACTCGCAGTAGTGTTCATGTTTCGTAAACGCATCATCTGCGTCGACGCGGTGACTGCGAACGACGCGTACGTTTTCAAGGTTTCGTTTTGGAGTATCGCGTTGACTAAGCGCGAGCGAATGGAATCGAAGGTTCCGTCTTTTTTTAATCGCTTCAGCGTCGTTTTCGTCTGCTTGATCGTTTGTACAGGGGTGAGCTTTTGGTTTCGGAAGGTGGAAGGAGCCTCCTCTTTTTGTCGTCGTCCTCCTTTACCTCCTCCGGAGGCGTGGTATCCTCCTCCGCCTCCGCCGACTCCGGAGTGGTATCGTTGTTTTTTAGGCATGTCAAAGCGTCGTTTAATTGACGAAAAATGTGAGGTGTAAGCTTTTCCGTGATGACGAATATCTGCGCTACGAGTACTACCATCTCTTCTACAACACGCTTCTTTCTCTCTACTCTGCTACAGCGCGCTCTCTTCGAACAAATCTCTGTTCCACTCTAACACCCACTTGCCTAAGGCGTAATACGCGGCGACGTGGCGCAAGACGTATAAAAAAATCTCGACGAGTTTCTCTCGTCGAGACGCTTCCGCGAGCGCGTCCAAGGTTTGCGCCCAATCGAAACCGTCGACGAGTAAGAGCAAAGGGAGGAATCCGAAACGCGCGAACGCGTTTTCCGGTTTTTTGGGGATGCGCCAGACGGTGCGCCAGATGGTGGATGATTTGGAGAAGGCGCCGCCGAAAGAAGCGTTTTCGATGTTTTCGTTTTCGTCGTCGTTTTTTTCAGCGCTGAAGAGCGTTTCGAGATTTTTGGCGAGGCCGGGAAGGTGAGAGCCGCCGTACAGGACGGAGAGCTTTTCTTTCGTTCGTGTTGTCGTAGGTTTCGTGTTGTTGTTGTTGTCGTCGTCTGAATCGTATAGCTGTCGCAACGCCTCTCTCAATCTATTTGTGGCGATTTCGTTTCTCTTTTCGATCGTCGCCTTGGCGCCGGAACCGGACCCGTACACGTTCTTCCCTTGCGCGCTGACAATCATCTGCGCGAACGCTAATTTCCTCGCGCCGACGATATCTCCGGCTGATATCGCATCAACCATCGCGCCTAACACCGGTGCTGGTCTTCCGCCGCCCCAAATCCAATCCAACAAAAGCAAGTGCGCTTCCGGACACGGCACCAACCACACCAAAGATCTCGCGAACTGCCCGGCTCTCGGTAACGTCCTCGCCCTTCCGACGATAGTCACCAAAAACGCCTCTATTAACGCCGGCACTCGAAACGCTTCCGTATCCGCCTCCTCTAAACTCATATCCGCTTTCATCTTCTCCAACTCGTTGCTCGAACAATCCGCGAGGTACCAGTTTGGTTTCTTAAAATCAATGGCGTCGAGCTGCGCGATTAATCCGTGCGACGCCGCCAACCGTCTTGCTTCGTCCGTCGGAGATAACGACACTTTCAATCGAGGTAAGGTTAACGAGCTGCTGCTCGTGGTGGTGTTTTCCGTCCTGCTCCGAATCATCCTCTCCACGTTCCGTTCGTCCGTCAACAGTTCGAACAAGACTGGATTTTCCTCGTTTTGCGAGACCAAATCTCGCTCTAAATTCTTGTAATATTCCTTCTCCCCCACGTGCACAGTGGCGATCAAATCGATCTCGCACGTTTTTTGTTCGTTCACGTACGTCACTTGCGAGGATTGAAGCTCCCAATCGCCGGTGTCGGTTTCGTGTAATCGGAGATACGATTCACTTTCTGTTGTTGATGATTTTGACGACGACGACGCTTTGGATATCGACGACGCTTTAGAAGATGAAGAAGCGAAGGATGAACGAGGATAAAAAAGGAGACGAGGACGAGACAAAGCAGTCGTCGTTATTGTTGTCGTCGTCGTCGTTCGCATTTTGGTCTCTCCTCCTCCTCCTCCTCCTCTAAGCTGGGATTGTGCGAGTGAAGAATGAGTGGCGAATTGGAGCGTATCTTTTCCCAAGAAATGTGGAGCGTATGCGTATTCGTATACATTGTTTCATACCTACGTATTTGTTGATGATAATAGTAAACTATGGTGATGCTACTCTTTTATAAATCTGCACGTACGTTTCCCCGAGCGTGACTTGTTGCGCGAGGACTTCGTTGACGAACAAATCGTTGGTTTCGTACCAGTTCCCGTCGACGTGTTTCACGGTCGCTTTGCCGGCGGAGTCGACGTTGGCGAGCAAGTCGTAAGAAAAAGGATTACTATTGCTATTACTACCGGCCGCCGACGACGCTTGGATTTTCAGGTTTTTCACCGGGAACGTGACTATGGTTGGGTTCTTGCTCACCTCTTTCGTGAATTGATTTTTGCTGAACCGGTTGACGAAGGCTAAGATTAAATACTCCGGGGCGGTTTTCAACGCGAACGGTTTCAAGAGCTCCGCGAGCGCGACTTGCGGGATGGCGTTTTTCTCCATCACGTCGCGGAATAAAGGCGCGTCTGGGAGCTTTAACGGCACGAACACGAACGGCTGCGTCTTGTTCTTTTGGTTCAGCATCAACAGCTCGCCTCGAAAGAGCTCGTCGACGTACTTTTTCGGCACGACGAACGTTAAAAAATGTCGCAAAGTTGCAAACGGATCGTTGAATAAATTGTCGATGTCCGTCTCTAATTTCTCCGGGTGTGCGAGTTTGATTTGTTTCCTGAGCTTCCTCACGAACGAATCTGGACTGGTGTGGCCGCGAAAGTTATGTTTGTTCCATATCCTCTGACACAACGATTGCAACGTGTCGTTTTCATTTTTGTTGTTGTTGTTGTTTCCGTCGCTCCTAATCAAAGACGCGGATAAAAAATGCGCCCTTAACTTTTCCACCCTCGCGAGACTTTGCACGATTGAATTCACGCCTTTCGCGTTCTCCACTCGATTCAACCCAACCACGCCGACTAAATACTCCGTCCCGTCCAACGCTTTCGACCATATCGCCTCCTTCTCCAACCGCGTAATCTCTTCGCTCGTAAATCGAGGAAACAACACTTTCCTCACGTCCTCTAAACTCGCATCGAAAATCTCGTAGTTATCCGGAAGACAAAACGCTCTGCCATTTTCCAAGTGCATGAACACGAAGTGGTTTTCTCGTTCCAACGCGTGCGTATACGCCGGCGTCTTTGGGCCTCTCCCGGCGAAAAAATGCCCGCAGGTTAAGCAACAGTAACAGTTTTCCTGAATCAGAGACACCGAACATCGCTTTTCGAAATCGAAATCTAACAAAGGACGGTTGACGAAGGAGAGGTACGGGCACGATTTCATTACTTTTTCCTCTTTCGCTTGTGGTTGTTGTTGTTGTTGTTGTTGTTGTTGTTGACGACGTTTCTCGTCGTCGTCGTCGTCGTCGTCACGCGCGACTTCTTCCTCTCCTTTGTTCTTCTCGTTCGTCGGCGATTGCAATTTGTCCTCCTCGTTCTTCTTCTCATCTTCTTCGTCGTCGTTGCTTTTTTTGCTCGTCTTTCTCGACTTCTTCGCTGCCGGAGGAGGAGGAGGGGACGACGACAAAGACGGCGCGTCTTTGTTTTCCTCCTTTGCAGCGGCAGCGGCGCGTTTCCGTTTCGGGGGCATCGTATGAAAGTCTTTCCTCTTCCCTGTGCTTCTCTTCCTTTTTTTAAAAATGGCGAATTGGGGAGATGGGAGAGCCCTCCCCCACAACAAAACAAAAAAAAATACGCGAGAAAAAAAAAGAACCAAAAAATATCTAAGAGAACGAAGCGCGCGCGCGCGCGCTTGTATTCGCGACACATCTTTGCGAATTTTCAACAGCGATTTCCTTATCAGATTCGAGAGCGGATAGATTGTTTCCTTTGTTTCGACGATCTTTCTCTCCGCGCAGATCTCTCTCTGCGCGTGTTCTTATCGCATTTCGAGCGCGCTATTTTTGGGGGTTTACAGAAAAATACGCGAAGGAGCGGCGTTGACTTTTAACCGAGATGTCGCATACGCCGCCTCGAGATACGACTGGTTTTACGCCTCAGTCGAAGAAGACGAAGAGCTTCGGCGCATTATTTGATGATGCCGAGGAAGCTTTGGATGGTCTGAAGAGGAAAATAGAGGCGGAAGCGACGCAGGATAGTCCGAGCTCGACGCACAGCCACAGCGAGAGAAGCGAAGAATTGAGCGGAGCGGCGACAGAGCTTAATTCCATGGTGATGCAGGTGAATGGCATTAGGAAACGTATCGGGGTTGTGGTAGAGAAGAACGTCGATGCGATTATAAGGAAAGAAGATGGAGATGAAAAGGAGTATCTCGTGTTAAGAGGGGACGAGACACTCGACGGGTCATCTTTATCGTGCTTCGAAGACCACGTGAACTGGCAAGACGACAAGCTGAAGAAGGCGTATGATGAACATCTGGCGCACAACAAGCGAGCGATTTGCGAAAGCGAAGATCTCAAAAAGTCTTTGAAGATATCAAAAAAACAATCCAAAGATTTTTTCAGCGCACATTCGCGCGGTATGTTCGTGCTACATTACCCTCCATCTAATCAGGTTGGAGATGTGTCAAATTTGGCGTTCACTGTGCATAAACGCGCAACGAAAGAAAACGATGGGAAGCAAGTTCTGAAAATTCACTCGCAGTGCATCATGATTCACGCAGAGCTACTCGCAGAAACGAAAGGGTTATTCAAGAACGAAGGAGAACGCTATGAGCCTCGCGATAGGGAATTAATCGACAAAAATGGTGTGGGAAAGAAAGTGCGCCTTGTTGCGAGCGCAAGCGAAATCATCAACTACGACTTGATCGAGCGTCATCCTACGCTCGACGATAATAAGGCAGACGTTGAGAAAACTATCAAAAATCACGAAGACTTTGGAGCGAAATATCTCTACGATGGTGATGATAAGTTTGCTGTCTTTATCAGACAGAGGCAATTGTACATTTGCAAACAAAGCAAAAACGTCATGGGATCACCTACCAAGGCACCGGTGTGTCTCTGGGGTGCTGGACAATTCAAGGTGGATGATGATCGCAGCGGAGCGCAAGCCCCTTTGTTCGTAGCGCTCGAGAAGCACGGTATTGAATATCTTGGCGGTATGTTTCACCCCGAATATCTCACGTGGAAGAAGAACCCGGGCGTGAAGATGGCAGCGTTGCCGACTGATTTGGCCATCTGCGCGTTCGTACGAGCAACCGGATCCTGCGAGAGCGTTCCCAACGCGTGGAGAAAATTCATCGGTGTTGACAATGCATCTCCTGCTGAATTGATTGCGTTCTCAAAAGAACTTTCCGAGTCTTTGTCCACATTGGGTTTGCTTACGTGGCAATCTGAGGGTCGTCCCTACTCTCGTAAGAACGAACTTTTCAAGGAGTTTATGTCTGCGGTGAATAACGCCGACGAGCAGAATTTGGCAAGAGGAGAAAGAACGAGGGAAGCTTGCGCAAAGTTTGCGCAGATGCAAGTCATGATGGAAGGCTCGATTGCTGCAGCCGTGAGATCATTGGGGCTGGATGAAGAAGATGTCGCGGAGCTTGACTTCGATGAGTTGCAGAAGCTGGTTCAAAAGTATAGGCGTGAAGGGCTGATCGACAATGCAGTCCGGGCCTATCCTGGAATAGGGCAACGCGAGGCGGTGCGTCTTTACATGCGTGAATCTCAGCTCATATCCGCTGCCGAGTATGAAAAACTTCCCATTGATGTAGTTAACGCCTATTCCCAAGAGGAGAAAGAAGAGCTGATGAACAAGCACACAATGATGGTTACACTGAAAAATGCATGCGAAGCGTTTGACGAAGACTTTGTAGAGGCCCAAAGATGGCCACGTGAAGAACAACTAAAAATTATCGATAAATACAAACTACTTGGCCGATGCGAAACACTAGGGTGCCCGAGAGACAAGGTGCAGAGATTGACGGACGAGGAGCGCAAAGATTATAAACAAAAGTACACCAAGCATTTAGCGCTCCAAAAGCTAGGTGTCACGAAGGAGAGAGGCCGCACTGTTGGCTATGACGGTGGCGACGACGGTGGCGACGACGGTGACGACGACAGCGACGACGACGTCAGTGAGAGCAAGAAGAAGAGTGGGACGTTCAATTTGACGTACGAAGAGGGAATGAACATGACGCTGAAGGACCTCGATCTTCTTTTGACGAAGGTAAGTGGTAGCAAATGGACGAAGGCGCAGGGGACGGGAATCACATGTGCCATGGCAATGGGTATGCAACTAAGTGAAGCCGAGGCAATGTCGCCAGATGATCTCGTCAGAGCACGTATTATCCTTTCGATAAAAAAAGGTCACGAGAAGAACGTAAAGAGGAATCTCGTGTTCGAATCGGGCTCGCAAAAGCACGCGGAAATCATGGAACGCATCGGAGTCGTACTCAGAGCATATGGGCTAAAGAAGCTCTCCGACAAACTGTTCGATAGTAGTCCACCTTTAGCGACGTTTCCAACTCGTTGGGCGTTTCGAGAAAACCCAGAAAAGAAAAGCTCGCAATTAAGATACACTTTGTTTGAAAACGTCACATGGAAAGGCGACGTGAAATATTACAAGAGACTGACCAACGATATACTCGAAGGCAACCCTGACTCAAAGAAGAAGGAGAAAGTGAAGTCAACTTTGGCCTTAATAGTGACGTACATTTACAGAGAACGCTCGAAATTGTTTGCAAATGCTGGTTTCCTGCCCGACGAACTCGCCGGTATGAGTCATAAAAATATCACTACAAAGGAACTCGGACATCGTGCGAGAGTTCAAAAGGACGTCGAGGAGAATATGGGAACCAAATTTCTGTCGGCCAACGAAACTACTCGTGTAGATTTTGACAAGCACTTGCGAGCTTTACAAAAGGAGAAGGAAGCGACGTTTCAATTCGAACGAAAAAGTGGCGAAAAACCGTGGTGGTACTACCGCATCTGCGTTGCAAAAACTAGTGGTATGTACTACCTTGACGACGCCGGATCGTGGCTTGGACCGACCCATTCGTGGCTGAGCGAGCAGGAGCTGGGGAAGAGGACACTCCAAGGTCAAGTTGCGATTTTAAACGCTCTGGACAAGTATTCCGACCCTGTTACTGAAGAAGAAGAAGAAGAAGAAGAAGAAGAAGAAGAAGAAGAAAGATAAGCGGTGATGGCGGAAGAAGAAGACGAGGACAAACAACCGTTCTGCTTTAAAGCACACGGAGTTGAAGAAACACGAAGAGGAAAAGAAGAGGCGGAGTAGTCCAGGGGTGAAACTAAATACACATATACAAGAGTTACAGCGACTATCTCGATTAAACCATTGTAATAACAGCGCAGAGAGACGCCACACATAAGCCAAATGCTCGCAATGATCACCCGTCGTTTTGATTATATTCCCATTCCGCAGAATATTCCCGCAGAATAGAAAATCCCGCGCTCAATTTTTGACAACACAAATCGGAATGAATAACGCAGTTACGCTTCTTTGTTGCAACCAAGCGTCCCATCTCGAGTAAACACACTCACGACGGTTCGACTCGTACCAATATCGCGGTCGCTTGCGCCGTATTCGAGATGTACCGATCCGGATTAGAGCGTTGTCGCTTTCGAAAACGTTCGATTTTATAGGGGGAGGCGAAAACAGGCATATCAGATACCCCAGTTGGAGTTACTCGTTGACGCCAAAACTTTCTAGAATTTGCACAGCTTATGTTTAGACGAGAACGATCGCGTTAGATTGTCAAAAGCTTGCATTCGCACGCGTCTGTGATCGTGTGAATTTTTGCCACATTTTCTCCTCTTTTCTCTCTTGCGGCCAAAAACAGTCTCTACGCGCGCGAGGTGAGCCGCGTATTCGCGTCTCGTCGTTTTGTTGACCGCCGTGCGGACCATGGCATAGCCAATGTATTGTCCAGAATATACTCGAGTTTCAGCTCGAACCGCGGCGGGCGCCGTCGTCCATGGTCTCGAGAGTGTCAGCTTTTTTTCCATTTTTCCCCGTGTATTTTGTTGTGGGGTCGTGCGAGGCCAGAGGGGAAATTACAAAAAAAAGCCGAAAATGCTTCATCCCGAGGCAAAATTTGATAAAAAACAAAACCCGATTTTGCTTCATTTTTAGAGAAAAATACCGCCCAAAACGGTAACTGTTTCATTCTGACGCGAAACAGCTCAACAAGACAACCAGTCTCGAAAAAAAAGGATATATATGGATGACCCGTGAAGGGATTGAACCTCTATTATTTGAGCGTAGTTTAGTTTCACGCTTTTATATATTCAATATTTGTGTCACTCACCCGACTAAAGAGCACTTTATGTGAGAAACAAACACTTTGCAGTAGAAAATAGGTGCCGTACCCGTTGGATTTGGAATCCAATGCTCTACCAGCTGAGCTAACAAGCCTTAACCCTAATTTTCGACGAAAATAAGATACTTATTCTGTTGTATGCTGTGCAATTTTTCCTCGGACAAGAGAGGCAACCAACCGCTGGATTTATCATCACTTTAACGCACACATTTGAATATCATTCACCTACACCCACATAGAGTACGTTTCTTTTTCTTTTTCGTCTGGCATCGCGGACGCGCTTTCCTCTGCCGCGCGAATTCGTGCTCGCGTTCGCGATGGCACGTTCGCGTTGATGTTGTTTGAGCAGCGGCGTTTCGGATTTTTTTTTCTTCGTTTTCCGAGAATAAAATTTGCGGCAGAGAGACGATGATAGAAATTTTATACCGAGAAGAGAGAAGAGCGTCCAGATCAGATGATGTAGTTATAAACTTTTACTAATCGACTCGGAAACGGACGATTGGATGTTTGTTTAGCATGAATTGAACGCTTTATGGACGAAAGATCGGTCGCATAAACGCGTCTTCTTTGACTTTTGTTTTTAGATTACGAATTTGCCGCTGACTCACTCGTCTCTCTCCTCTCTTCTTTCAAACAAATAATACTAAAACAGAAAGAAAACCTTCAGCAAAAATGAGCTCTTCAACCGCGATGTATGCATCGCTCTCTATCCTTTCCCTCTGCGCGTTGACCGGTACCGGCGTCGCGATTGGCTCTGGCGTCGGCATGATGTCGATGGCAGCCTTGGAGGCGGAAAAGAAACAAACCAACGTCGCGGCGCACTCCGTCAAGGAGAAGTCTTGGGTGGAATCGAAACAAGTTTCGGGCTCCTCCGCGCAAAGAGGCTTCGCGGCGGCTGGACGTCAATAATTTCATCGATGATTATATAAAAGTCTATTCATCAGATTGTATCATTCATCCATGTTTTGTTGTCCCCACCCACCCGTGTGTTTTTAAAACGAAAGAAAGAAAGAAAAGAGAGATTACCGATGCGTCGCGGCGATGAGTTTCGACAAGATTTGTTGTTTTAAATCGAACGAAAAGCCTCGCTTGAGAAAAGATGTGTCAGTATATTTTTACGTTTGTTGTAATATTATAATGTCGGGTACCGAGAGAGAAGTTTCTCTTGGGGCTACTGTCGAAAGGAGCCTCACGAAAACGCTGAAGATAATTTTAAATTTAGTATTATTAGTATTATAACTTGTGCAACTCTAATCGCGCGGATTCCGCGAAGTTTTCACCGGAAGAAGAACTTATTTTACAGAACGTTCCGGCGTTCACGCCTCGGCAAACTTTCCCCGGGTTGACAAACATCGTCTTGTTTCCGCTCAACGCGTTTTTCCATCCGCCGGCGGCTAAATCCGAAGTCAAAACGATTAAATCCGGAACGCGTTCGTCCATGCCCACTCTCAGCGGTACCGTCGCGTCGTGCGATTCAAACTTTGCGTCTGGGTGCGGCGGAAATAACGGGTACATGGACATTTGACCAACCATGTGCGAACACAAACGCGTCATGCGATCGGTTTGTTGTTGTTCAGTAGTCGTTTTACCTTTCCCGCCGCGTTCGAAACCGGACAAGTGCTTCAAAATGTCGCACGTGGACACCGCCACGCGAATACCGTTGACTTCAAACGCCGACGGGTTCGCTACAAAGTGAACGTTCTTGCATTTCGACGTTTCAAAAAACGGCGGTTGCGGAAACGCGCAGTATCTATGAAAGGCGTCCTTGACGCTTGGCACTAAAACGACGTGTTTGTTCGGGTATTGCTTTGCAAACGCTTCAACCTTCTTCATCACGATCTGCTCAAACGCTTGCTTATACGTGATGTTGCTCGTCAACGCGTGATTGATATTCTCGTCGGAGACAAACGGACCCATGAGAAGAACGATGGATGGATTTTTTGACGACGCTTCGTGCAAGACGTCGTCTAAAGGTTCGTACATCAAGTCGTCGTTGGCAGTGAACGGACCAGAGAAGAGTAACATTTCAGTTTTTTGAATTTGTTGTTGTTGTTCTTGTTTTATTTGTTTGAAATAATAGCAATCAATCTCCTTCGCGACGAAGCAGTACCCGGTTGGATTCGCGCCGACGCACTTGACAATCTGTCCAGGAAACAAAGAGTACTCGTTTTCGACGGAGCGTAACTCCAACTTCACGCGCGAACCGTCCGAGGATTCGAGTTGTAATTCTTGCCTGTCCGAGGAGTCGCAGCATACGCGACCTATTATTTGTCCTTTTTGTTCTTCTTCTTCTTCTTGCTCTTCTTCTTCTTTTAATTCTTTAAACTTGTTCTTCAATAAAGCCACTTTATCTTCGATGCGGTCTCTCATGAATAATGTTGAATGAGGAGAAGAAGAAGAAGTTTGAATTTTCAAAGTAATCTCTTTTTCTGCGTTTGACGACGACGACGACTTAAAAGAAGAACCTTCGAATATCGTCTTCACCAATTCAGACGACGATGTTTTCTTTTTCGCTTTGCGATACGACCCGGGCGTTTTCATTTCCACAGAAAACGCCGACGGTAAGTTCATACTGTTGTTGTTCTCCGTCGTCTCCTTGAACGGCGTCTTAAGAAGAGGTTCTTCTTCCGCCGCCGAAACTTCTTTTACTTCCATCTTCCCGTCGACGTCTTCGTCGTGCATCTCCAAGTGTTCCCCCATCGTCATCAATCTCGCTTTCTTTTGCGCCTGCTTTTCGAATTTGCTCAGCTTTTTCTTCTTTTGATTCTTTGATTTCGAACCGACGACGCCTGCGCGCGTAATCTCATCCTTTTGCACCAAAATCACATCCTTCAAAATATACTCTCGAAAGCTTTCGATGTTCTCCGCGTTCGGTATCGATTTCACGTCGTCTTTGATGTTCGCGTTGTTCGACGCGAACGCTTCCCACGCGATGACAAATTTCGACGGATTTGTTGAAGTATCATCGTCCTCCTTATCAGAAGAAGCGAGTCGTCGGTAGAGAGAAAGGAGCTCTTCTCGTATCGCGCCGTTCACGTTTGAAAGATTGGGAAATCCATCCTCCCGAAAGGCGGAGACGATGTCGTTCCATAGTTTTGTTGAATCTTTGTCATTCTTTTCATCATCATTAGGAGGAGGAGATAATAAAGCGTTTGAACTCGTCGTCATCACGGATCGTCTTTATTATTACGTTTCTTAAAAGTTGCGCGTTTATGCGGACACTACCGAGCGCGACTGCGCGACTCTTCAAAGCGATGAAAAACGAACGAAAATTTTCAAAATTCAAAAACGAAAAAAAGACCCTAAACAAAGAAACTGTATAAGTCTTAATACCGAGAAAAAATCGTAACACACGCGAGGAAACTCGCGTCGTACCATTTCCGAATGGGTTCGCTGTGGTGTAGGTGGTTATCATGTCCGGCTTTCAAGTGAAAGTAATGACCCCGGTCGACCAGGGTTCGAGTCCCTGCGGCGAAACGTCGTCCTTTTTTTTTGCGCATTGCACGCGTCAACGCGTGAGAGCGCGCTTTTGTGTCGTAGTCGCGTCGTGCACGTAATGATACATGGCGGAAAAACTTTTTTTTTTTGCTCCTTTTTGACAAGACACGAGAACAACCAAACCGAATGTTTACGATACCTCCTCGACAAGAACTGTCCATTACCATCGGGTTGGCGATACGAACACGGGGAGTTACGCGTGCCAGAATCAGAAACAGAATCAGAAACAGAATCAGAATCAGAGTAATCATTTGTACGCGGATGGATTTTTGTTTTATTACAACAACAAAGAGAGACAAGACAACAAACAAAAGCTTGACGTATAAAATCTACTACGAGTAGAAATAAAGGTAATTGTAAATAAATACGCCGCATCACATACACTCAACAATCACCCCCCTCCGCTGCACTCCGCAGGCATTGCCACTTTCGGATGTTTGCTCTCGAAATGTTCCTTCATCTGCTTCGCGTTCTTCATCAACGCCATGCACACGTGACACTTCAAAACTAAAGACTCGTTCGATTTCCCGAGCGAAGATTTCGCGCTCGTTTTCTCCGCCTGTTTCTTCGCGTTCTTTTCCTGAGCTTTCGCTTTCGCGTTGCCTCTCACCATTTTCTATGTGTTATTCGTATCGTATCACGTGAAAACGTTTCGTTTCGGTCTGAATGTATCACATATATGAATACACAAACAAACAAACAAACAAACGTGTGCTGAAAAGTGCAGATTTTTTCCCGCCAAAATTGTTCTCCATTGTAATGGAGCACAAAAGAGTTGTGTTTATTAAATGAATAACAACAACACAAAAAACAAAAGGTTCGCTCGGAAACCGAGACGAACGAGTGCTGCTGCGACTGCGACTGCTGCGCCTGTTTCCTCTGAAGGTGGTGTCGTTCTCGAAGAAGAGAAGGAGGAGAAGAATGATGTTGACGATGATGATGAAATCATCATCATCGAAGAATCTTTAAAGAATAATAAGAAGAAGAAGCATTCAAAGACACCGTCAAAAACGACAACGACAACATCAACGAAAAGGAAGAAGAACGATACTACCGATAATAAGAAAAGCAGTGATAAAAATGATCCGTATTCGTTCGAAAACGCGAAAGAGTTGTTCGGAAAAGTGGACGAGGAAATTTTGGTCGAGGATGATGATGATGAAGAAGAAGAAGACGTGGATGCGCAAGCGGAGAAGTATTTCGTGGCGAATAGAGTCGCGCTGTTCGGGAAAGCGCTGATGATACAAAAGAGTAACATTAATAAGAAGAGTAAAGAAGAAGAAGTAAAAGAAGTAAAAGAAGTAAAAGAAGAAGAAGACTCCATAAAAGAACCGACGACGAAACTCGTCAACAACAAAAACCGCCGAGTATCGTTCGCGATGGACCAAGAAGAAGTTAAAGAAGTAAAAGAAGAACAATTAAAAGAAGAAGAAGATAAAAATGAAGTCTTATTCGACGATGCGTTAGCGACGGAGATTAAACTCACTCCAGAGAAACCGATTCAATTCAAGAGGCAGAAAACGCCCTCGCCGGTGAAGCAAATTATTATTACCAAAGCGGTGCAATCGAGCGACCCACAAACGCATTTGCAGGTGTTGGAAAAGTACGGCGGCGGCAACGGAATCAACAACATAATAAAAAACAACTTTCAAGAGGAAGAGCACAGAACGTTAGCGTCGACGTTATGGCTTTTGAAAAAAATCGCCTCAAACACGCAATACAGACGAAGGCTTTCGCGAGAACGACCGCACTTTGCGACGTCCATGTTTACGGCGGCTTTGAAAATAGCCGGAAAATCCGCCACGGACGCCAAGTTACGATTAGCCGCCATCGCTTTGGCGTATCTCTTTTCTTTGGAAATCAAAACGTTTTCGAGAGTGTTGGACTCGATGGATATCGCGTTGGGCGTCGCCGCGTGCGTAGACGAGGCAAACTTTTTTACAGAAGAAGAAGAAGAAAAGAAAGAAGAAATAATGGTAGTAATAGAAGACGACACCAACGATATCGATGGTGATGTCGAGAAAGCGGTGGAAACGTCGTTGAGCGCTTTAAAATTTCTCCCAAGCGAAAAGAGCGCGTGCACAAAAAACATAGCTTTATTATTAGCGTTCAGGGCGTTGCAATGGGGAAGCGAAGAGGAAGAAGAAAAAGAACGAAGAGAAGGTGGTAAACAACCACCAACCACCACCAACAACAACGACACGACATCTCGCGCGTTACGGACGCGCCTTTCTAGATCCGGGTTCATAACTTCTGTCGCGAAACTCGCCAACGAAAGTTGCAAAGACTTGGTCCAAAGCTTGCATTCGAGCAAAATAAAGAGTAAAAAAGGTGAAGATAAAGAAGAAGGAGAAGAGATGAAAGTAAAGGCGAGAAAAGCGTGCGCGAGACTGTTTCGATGCGCTCGAGTCATCGAGGCGGCGACGTATACGAGCCCAGAGACGGTGACGACGCTAGCGTCTTCAAATTTACCGGTTTGGGAATCTTTCTCTTCTTCTTCTTTCATCAGCGATGAAGATAAAAGTAAAGATGTTGAAGACGACGCGTTCGGAGAGCCTTCTCCAACGATCAACAACGCCTCCTCGTCCACTTCTTCTTTTTCTGTGCTGAAACTCGCTGATGTTTCTTTGCTCGCGATAGAAGAAGAAGAAGAAGAAGAAGAGGATGATGTTGACGATGGTAGAAAAATGGTCACCGCTACTGCGACGAATCCAACAACAACAACAGCAGCAATTTCGACGCCGCCGAGACCTATCCCAGGAAGTAACAGATTCGAAGATAACGACGACGACAACAACACGAACAACAATAGTTTCCTTCAGATTGGTTCTCCGGCGACGGTTGGCGCGTCGCCGGTTTTCGGTCAAATGGCGAAATCTCCCGGAGCAGCCTTGGATTCTTGGCTCGCAAAGTCTCCCAAAGACGGAGACGTGGACATGTCTCCGAAACCAAGAGGAGGAGGAGGAGGAGAAAAAGGTATAAAAAACAACCACAACGATAACAACATCAACAACAACAGCAAAAAGAACAACTGGTCTTTAGCGAGGTGTTTGATCGAAACGCTCCCCGCGCTGACGCTTTTAACCAGTCGATCGATGCGTCCACGAGCAAAGGCTTTACACGGCATTCAAACCTCCGAGTATTTAAACCCAAATATCGACGCGCGACTATCCTTGGCTACGTTAAAAGCGTGCGTGTTCGCACTGACAAACTCGACGAACGAAAACACGGTCGGAGCAAAAGCGGCGGCTTCGCGAGACGGATTACACGGCATCATCGCCGCAGTCGCGTACTTTTCAGCCATGCGCGGGTGCGCTTTATACGGTGAATTTGCCGGATTCGTTCCTAAAAAGGACAACATGGAAGGTACCGTTCCAGACGCGTATAAAGAAGCCGCGACAGAGTTGCTTCACGCGTGCATGTGTTTGTTGGTGAACATCACGGAGGCGAACCCTCGAGTGAAGCAAGAACTGTTACAACTCCAACTCGATTGCTCGCCGTTCGGTACCGGAAAAGCCGAAGACTTTAAGAAGAAGAAGAAGAAGAAGAAGACGAGTAACAACGGAAAGAAGGTTTTGGACGACGACGACGAGAAATCGGCATCGCCGCTCGTCCCGTTTCCAACTGTCCTCGCGCGCATTTTCACGCACGCCGGCGGCGCCAAGATGCACCGGGTAGAAGACGACGACGACGAGGATGATGGAGATGATGATGATCAAAACCAAGACGACGACGGCGACGACGAAGACGAAGAAGTCACCGTGGAAATGCTCGACGACGACGACGACGCCACCGCGAACGCCGCCGTCGACCCGTCCTACGGCGAAGACCTCATCACTCAAGCGTACTCCTCGCTCCTCCTCGCCTTCCTGGTCGAAAACGACCGAGAGGCGTTGCGTCGAACCGCCGACCAAGCCTTACCAAAAGGAGGAGGGAAAAGAAAGAGAAACGGAAACACTCGCGTCGGCGGCGCAAACGGCGAAAGCGTTGGTGGTACAAAAAACGGCGTCCAAGCGATGGTGGATACGTTGGAAAGGTTCCACGCTTTTCACGATACGCTGGACGCCATGTCCGCGAGCAGTTCCGAGAGCTTAAAACGCGTCGTCGAGTGGTTAAAGTCCACCCTCGTTTGAGAATGCGTGCGTATTCTGAACGAATCGCATCAGCTCGAGATAGATAGATAGATAGAGAAAGAGTTTTTAGAATACATACTACGCGCGGCGCGTACGCAACGCAACTTAAATACAGCGCAAATTTGCACCTCTCCTTTTCGTATCTTTTTTGCTTTTTTGCTCCAAAAAGGATAGACATTTCACTCCACTCTTTCGTTGGATATTCTCAATTGACGTAATCAATTGCCTTTGAAACATCATGCGCGAACAGTAAGAAAACGCTCACACATAAACGCTTCGATGAGCGGGAACATGAACCACCCGCGCGAGGACAAAGGAAGTGGAAGTGGCGCCGCTGGTTCTGGTTCTGGTTCCTCTTCGAATAATCGGAATTGGACGAACGAAGCGTTGCATTTCTCCAAAGGCTCCGTCAGGCTCCACGAGTTTCGGAACGCGTGGGAACGGACCATTCAAGACGCCAAGGCGAAGTTTATCGTCGTCGGGAACGAGAACAACAACGCGACAAAAAGTTCATCTTCTTCTAATTACGAGAGGAATCAACACACTTCCCCCGTTTGGGGTGGATTGCAAACGGCGTTCAGTTCGAGTTTTGAAAACGCCGCTCTCGACCGAGCGATATCGATGGAATCCATTCGAGAGTTGGCGAAGAGGACGGTACAGAAACCAATCAACGAAGGGTTGTTGAAAGTTGGAGATTCGCAGTTCATGGAAAAGTTTAAGCAACGAGCGGCGTCGTCGAATGTTGGGAATACCGCGGACGCGAGCGCGGTGACCGGCGGGTTGCGAAGGAGCGCGTCAAAGGCGGACGATTTGAACACGGACGCGAATAAGACGATGTGGCCGTCGTCGTCGTCGTCTGCTTCGAGTGGAAGGTTGAAAAGAAGTGATTCCAAGAATGGCGGTGGCGAAGAAGATGCGAATACTCAGAGTTTAAGTGGGAGGAGCTCGCCGTTTTCGTCGTCGCAAGATTTGAGCGCGATTATCGAGAAGAACGTCATGCCGAAAGTGAAGGATATCACGGAGAACATCACGAAGAATTTGCAAAGGCCGCCAGAAGGATGGGACGTGTTTAAAGCGGTGAGCAGTAGTAAACCGAAATCATCATCGGGAGGCGCCTCGACGCCCCATAACAGCAGTAGTAACAACAGTAGTAAAAATAAAAAGTTCACCTTTTCGGGATTGAGCTCGCGAAGGAGTTCGCAAGAGTCGTTGCGTTCGCTTTCCGATAACGAAACAGATAACGACGGAGGAGGAGGTGATTTACAAGAAACGACGGGGGAATTTGACGACGTCGAATTGCGCGAAAAGTTCGGGAAGGTGACGTTACAAACCACCAGAAGATTGTTACGCAAAGCGTCCTCGGAGGCGTTGGATACGTTGAAATCCAAATTTACGAACCCGAGCAGCAGCGGCACCGAAACGAAAGGGGAAACGAACAACGAAATGGTTGCGACGACAATAACGACGCCATTGAAAACAAAAGAAGGTGAAAGAGAACAGTTTTCTATCGTTGGCGGTAGTTCTGGTGGTAAAAAACAAGACGTCTCTACGCAAACGACATCTCCGCACGCGCCGCGATCGATCAAAGAACCCGGGAGAAAAGTCGCCATCGTCACCACCGCGACGCTGCCTTGGATGACGGGAACTGCGGTTAACCCGCTCTTACGCGCGGCGTATTTAGCCCGGCGCGGATTACACGAAGTCACCCTCGTTGTTCCGTTCATCCCCGTCGACGAGCAGAAAACGTTGCATCCGAACAACGTCTTTGAGTCGCCGGAGCAACAAGAAACGTTCGTTCGAAACTGGGTAAAAGAACGATGCGGATTTGACGTTCCAAACTTAAAGTTGAACTTTTACCCGGGAAGATACGCGACGGATAAGATGAGCATTATCCCGGTAGGAGACGTTTCCTCTCACATTAAAAACTCCAACGACGTCGCCGTTTTGGAGGAACCGGAACATTTGAACTGGTTCCACACCGGTCCGCGATGGAGCGATACGTTTGAACACGTCGTCGGGATTATTCACACGAACTATTTGGATTACGTTCGTTTGGAAAATCACGGAAAAGTAAAAGAAAAGGCGTTAGGATTCGTAAATTCAGTCGTTTCGAGAGTGCACTGTCACAAAGTCATCAAACTTTCGGACGCCGTGCAAGAGTTTCCGAGGAGTTGCACGATGAACGTGCACGGGGTGAGTCCGGTGTTTTTAGACGTTGGCGCGTCGAAGGCGGCGGCAAAGAGAGTGCAGTTGATGCGCGAAGACGACGAGCTTCTCGATAACGTTGGTTTAACCAACAGTGAACCACAGTTTGCATCGATCACGTCGACAACGAAAGCCTCCTCGTCCTCGTCCTCTTTGTCCGCGGCGAAACGGAAAAAGAAGAAGGATATCAACAACAACAACAACGAAACGAACGAGAACGAACGATCGGTTTTTACCAAAGGCGCGTACTTCCTCGGCAAAGTTGTTTGGGGTAAAGGCTACCACGAACTCCTCGATTGCGTCGAAAAACACAACGCGAACGCGGAATACGGCCAAACCTGCCCCATCTCCATGGACGTGTACGGCAACGGCGAAGACTTGGAATCGGTCGAGCGAACCGCGATGGATAAAAAGTTACCTTTGAATTTCAAAGGACGCTTGGACCACGCGAATCCAACCGTCCACGATTATAAAATTTTCGTCAATCCTTCTTTGTCCGACGTGGTGGCAACCACCACGGCGGAAGCGTTAGCCATGGGTAAATTCGTCGTCTGCGCGAAGCACCCGAGCAACGAATTCTTCTCCTCCTTTCCAAACTGTTTGACGTACGGCAATCAGGAGGAGTTTTCGCAGTGCATGAAGAAAGCGTTCGACACGGAACCGAAACCGCTCTCGGCGGAAGACGCGTACCGATTAAGTTGGGAAGCGGCGACGGACCGGTTCTTAGACGCCGCGGAGCTCGGGCCGGAGCACAAGGAGAAGCAGCCGGGACTCTCGAAAGTTTCCGAGTCGGTGGCGGCTTCCGCGTTTTACGCCTTGAACAACATCGAAGGCGTTCGACAAGCTTTGGGTGCGGGAAAAAACACGCACTCGATAGATGCGCCGGAAAAGTTAGATTCCAATTGGAAACCGGAAAAGTGGGAAGTCGCCGGATTAGCCTCCTCGACGAAGAAAAAGTAAATCACGTTTTGGAGAAGAGAAAAGATAAACGCAAAAGGCGCATCGCCAGCGCTTTGCGCTGGCTGTTTATTATCAAAGTAAACTGTTGTAAAATTATACACGCACGAGACGCTCTCAATATTATTATCATTATTAAACTACGTTACACGCTAAACCCCGCTATCATCACAAACCACTCATCGCGTTATCCTCCTCGTTCTTCTCCGAGCACTTCTTACATTCCTCCTCGTACTTCGGGTACGTCTTCTTACACGACTCGCACTGCACCAACGTCAACAAACCCGGATCTTTCGCGAACCTCTTCATCCTCCGCCAGTGCTCTTCCACTTTCGGCCGTTCTGCCAAGTATTTCCTCATCGAATTTCGTTTCCTCTCGCCGTTGTTTTCCATGATGAACATTTGTTTCTGCATCGCTCGTTTGTACTTATTTTTGTTCCTCTGCGGTTGGAAAGACCTTCCACCACATTTGCTCGAACTTTCTTTCGCTTTCACTTCCCGGTCCCATTTCTCTTTTCGGTGGAGTAAGAGGAACTTCCTGTCCGGGTCGTTTTTCTTCACGTCCTCGAGCTCTTCCACTCTGTCGTCGTACGGGTGTTCGTCCTTCGAGAGCATCGGCGGGCGGTACCCGCCGCGAGTGGTTTTCGAGGTTGCGTTCGGGCCTTGACGGTACGAACGAATCTGATGATGCAAAGAAGACAAAGATGAAGAAGAAGACGTGGTTTCGCCGCCTTCGCGAGTAAAAGAGGAGATCATTCGAGAGAGGAGCGTCGTCTGCGTCGTCGTTTTCGCGAGGCGTGTTCTGGATGACATCATCTTTGTTGTTGTTTACGCGTCTTTTGCCCGGATGGAAAATGACGAATTTCCCCAGAGTTCAAGAATCGTGATTTTATAAAACGTTCGAGGACGAAAGCGAAATAAATGTCGAGACGACGACGGGAGAATGG
>Ga0209630_10000787_pt1 | contig 35935 bp, 31 predicted proteins | sample COG_01_FD_184745 | JGI IMG/M metagenome (GOLD analysis project Ga0209630, IMG submission 184745) | Pelagic Microbial community sample from North Sea - COGITO 998_met_01 (SPAdes) (version 2) | ecosystem: Environmental > Aquatic > Marine > Neritic zone/Coastal water | place: Helgoland, sampling...
AATGGGTGAATGGAAAGGAAAATATTGGCTTAACTGCGGGTGCATCAGCACCAGAGATTTTGGTTGAAGAAGTTATCGCACAACTGAAAGCTTGGGGTGCTTCAATGGTTGAAGAGAACCCGGGGATAACTGAAAAAGTGGTATTCTCACTACCAAAAGAACTTTTGAAAGAAAATTCAGAGGCTGTTAACTGATCTTATTCGGTTTTATTTGTTATTTCATTTTCTTTTTTATCTGCTTCATTGGGGTCTTTCCAACCGGCAGATTTGAGTGCTGAGACTAACTCAGTGCGGTTATAACCGGAGAGTTTTCTATCCCCAATTAAAGTAATTGGCACATTCAGTGAACCATTCAATTTCACCAATTCAGCTTGTTTATCAATATCTCCTTCCACGTTTATTTCAGACAGAGGGATATTTTTAATTTGTAAAAATTCACGTACAGCCTCACAAGGACTGCATGTCGGGATTGAATACATGGTTGCGCTAACAGAGGAGCCTATTTGGTCTAGCTTAACTGGTTTCTCTTCAGTGGCATCTTTACTACCTGTCGCAATACGTTTTTCATTGATTGTTGTTGAGCCAGGTGGACACGTTTTTTGAAACGTTTTATTTCCTTCCTCGTCTTCACATTCAACAATTTTAACGGCAGACATGCTATTAAAACTGATAATTAACAATGACAAGATGATATAAGACTTAAATATATACTTCATGATTATCAACCTCCTGACGTTTTGACAGATGAATAGGCCAGAAACTCTAAAACCTTTCATAGTTTTTCTTGTCAAATGCTATATATGAATGTATACATATACGCAATTATTATCAATAGGTTACAATAGATTCTTTAAGTCGTACACCTGAATTTCAGACAAAATTGAACTAGGGTAAAAATTATGAAAAAGTTTAAGTTTAATAAAGCAGCACTAATTTCAGTTATCATTTTTAATGCGGCGCTTTTTACGTCGATTGCAGAAGCCAAAATGTATAAATGGGTGGATGAAAATGGCAATACGCACTACACACAAAGCCCACCTCCGGGTGATATTCAGGGCGAACAGATCAAGCCGCCATCGAAGATTAAGATTGATACTGAAAGCGCGCAAAATCAGATAGAGCAACAAAAAAACAAGGCCGATGACATTCGTAGTGACCGTCAGGAGCAGGCCAAGATAGAAGCATTACAAAAAGAGAATGAGGCTGTTAAAAAAGAAAATTGCAAACGTGCCCACCAAAGTATGCAAACCTACTCAAGGCCGCGCGGTTTGATTCAACAGGAAGATGGTAGTCGCATCAGGATTGATGAAGAAACACGGCAGGCCGGATTAGCAGAGTCACAAAAAAAGATAGAAGAGTATTGTCAATAAAATACTAAGTACATGTCTATGCATATAGTCTCTTTTTAAATTCAATAATATTAGATTAGTTCTGTGTGCATAAAATGCTAAAACTGCTTCTATGATGCAAATTAAGTTTGACATAGAAAAGTTTTTTAAAGGCCATCGCGCATGAAAATAAAATCATTTCTTATATTTGTTCTTAATATATTTTTACTTTCTTTAATGTTGTTCAGTACTAGTTATGGTGCTGATAATTACAAAAAATTACTTTCACCACAATTGACGAGAACGGGTGATAAAATAGAGGTCTTGGAGTTTTTTTGGTATGGGTGTTCACATTGTTATCAATTCGAGTCAGTAATAGAAAAATGGCTTGAAGATAAAGCTGAATATATTAAGTTTGTTCGTATCCCAGCCGTATTAGGTAAAAATTGGTTGCCTAACGCAAGAGGCTTTTATGTGGCAAAAAATCTTGGCGTGCTAGATAAAATTCATCGACCATTGTTTGATGCAATACATAAAGAAAAAAGAAACATTACAGGAAAAAAAGCGCTGAAGATGTTTTTTGCAGAACATGGTGTGCTTGGTGAAGAGTTTGATAAGGCCTATGATTCAAAAGACGTTCAAGATAATGTCAGGTACGCACGTTTAATGGGGCAACGTTATGCTTTGACAGGAGTGCCAGCAGTTATTATCAATGGTAAATATGGCACAAGCGCATCCATGGCCGGAGGTTATAGCGCTATTATTGATGTGGTAAATAAATTAGCAGCAGAAGAATATGCAGCTAAGAAAAAATAAAGCCTAACAATCAATAGCCTATTAAATTAGGCAATGTACATCTATCTATGCCTTTGTGCGGGCTGATGCGATCAGAACCTTTCGTGAATGCACTTCATAAGCGCAACTCAATTTTAAAATGTGCTAATCCATCTGTTCACAAGCAACTAAAATCCATATATTTATTTAAAACATAGTTATTATAATCGCCGGTTATTTTAGCAACTTTTATTACTCCATTTCTTTGAACCAGAATTTTCTGAGTCGTGTATTGAGTGTTGAGCCAGGTGGTTGCGTAACAGCAACACCTGATATTACACCTTCATGTATCTCACCATTGATTTCAACCACGACGGGAACTGGTGAAGGTAGATAGCCACCACCGGAATGTACCGTGTACCTATCTGAGGCATCGGTATAGCCATCAATATTTTGATCAGCGATGGAGGTTGCATCGTCGTAATTAACTTTATATTGACGTGCTTCACCCAGATCGCTCTCGCATGAGCCGGAAGCACCTGCCTGAGAGCTAGGCACATTGGTATTAAAGAATACTGTATTGTTTAGTGTAACGGCATTACCAACAACTTTTTCACCGGGGGTTAATGTGATATACCAGCCATCAGCAGTAGTAAGAGCGGATACTGCCGTGCTTGAGTCAACTTCATCACCAGTACCACTACATGCCGTCGCTGCCTGTATACAGTTCGATGTGGAATCAAACAAATCTGATTCATCGAGTGTACTAAAACCACCATTAATTGATGTGCCGACGCTAGGGTCTTTGAACATATAGAATCGATTGGTGATGCTTTCATCAAATGGATGTTCACGATCACCGCTGCCGATCAGGATAGCATCGTAGCCATTTTCAGAATACACCACGTCAGGTGGAAACAAGAATTTGCGCAGGCCTGGAAAGTTTGTGAAGGGGTCGCCATCAGCATCGAGACCGGCTTTTACAGTAGTGTGGTCGGCAACATCCGCAATCTTGGTGACAGTCCAGTTGGAAACGCTAGTGTCAGACATGTCTACGCGCCACATATTACCGCCGGTATCGCCAGCATAAGCACGGTTAGGGGTGCTGCCATTGCGGTCAGTGATGACAACGACATCAGACGCTATAGCGTAATCCATCCCCGTCACTGATTCAAAGTGATGTGAGGCACTTGGGTTTGCTGCTGCAGGGCCGGCTTGCCAAAGGATGTCTCCGCTTTCTGCGTCGACAACAAAGATACCTCGGCCTTGTCCGCGTTCATAGGAAGCAGCGCCGACCTGAACTTCAAGATTACCATCCCCATCAGCGTCTGCATTAAAAGCTGTGATGCTCAACGGATCAAGATCCTCGACTAGTGGATCATAGCCAGCACCAAAGACCAATACGACTTCAGTGTCATCAGTATCGGGGCTACCAGTATTAATGGCGATCTCTTGCACATTTGGCACCGACCAAGTCTGGCCTAATTCCCCCCAACCCGTATCACCGTTGGATTTTCGCCACAGTAGTTTCGGATCGGTCGGGTTACTGACATCCAAGGCATAGAGAAAGCGACCGCCACGGTGGTTCGAGATAAATATCCAGACCTCGTCACCATCGGTATGCACTAATTTTCCATCATTATTCGCATCCTTGGTATAAACACCAATCGATCCATCCATGAAGTAAGGCTTTTTGTTATCGCTACTAATGGCGGGTTCGTTATTACGCATGCGAGTCAGTGTTGAAAAGAATTCTTCCGGGATAAATCCCCATGCTTCTTCAAAAGGTTGCGGTTCAGACAGATCACTTTGAGCGAAGCCACCTTTCACGGCGCGGAAGACGCCATCGTTAGCACCATAAAAAATATACACATCATCATCATTACCATGCCGGTTATAGTTTATAACCGCGGGGCGTGAATGTAATACATCGCCGTGGACTGAAGCACGCACATCAGTATTAGCACCGTTGTTGTTTTCATCTTGCTGATTATCTGCTCCACGTACCCAGGCGATGAGGGTCGCTAATTCGCCACTACTACCACCACCGGAGCTGGCCACAATGCTACCCGAAGCATCGCCCTCTGCAGATGCGATGGTGTAGGTGAAATTATCAACATCTGGAACGCTGGTAATGGTGAAGCTACCATTAAATGCAGTAGGTGTAGCACCAGAAATAGCAACACTGTCACCGTTGTTAAAACCATGGTTGACTACGCGTGCCTTGGCCGTGGTTGTTTTGATATTGCCATCCATCCCTGTCGCCGCGCCCTGCAGATTGGTCTTGGTTGTGCCCAAATCATAGGTAAAGGTATCAAGACTGGTGACAGTAATGGTCTGTGTGCCGTTGTAAGTATCTGCTCCGGTTATTGCTGTTTCACCGTCAACAGCATCGGATATTACAATTGAATCGCCAGTGGTAAGACCGTGTGCAACTGACGTCGCAATAGCGGTACCGTTGGTATTGTTTAAACGGAAAGTGGGTAATGTAGCTCCTACAACAGCACAGGGGGCAGTAACACCAGTTGCACCAAGTGGATAACTAAAATTATCATCATCAATTTTAGTAACTGAAAACTCGGCAGGATTAGTTGTTGTTCCAGCATCCGGGAACGCCGCACATACTGTCGCGCCGATGTTACTACCATTCGTATATTCAGGATTGGTGCCGCCACTAACAACAATCTTATCGCCAGTAACAAGTCCATGGCCAACCAGCGTGGCAATTGCGGTTGTGCCGAAACTTGAGGCCAGTGTCACGTTACCGGCGACGGTTGCCGGTGTTGTTGTTATTTTATTAAAGGTCGTATAGGTAAACGTAGTGGTCGAAGGGATGGCAAGTGTGTAAGTACCATTATAACCTGTCGGCGTTGCACCGGTGATGGAATGCGATGTTGCTGAGAGTCCATGTGCCGCTGCTGTTGTACCGGTGACGGTATTGCCCTTTGAGATTGTAATCGTTCCAGTAGGCGTTGCTAGCGCACTGCCGACGTTATAAGTAATCGTTGCCGGGTTGGTTGCGCCGCTGACGGTGGCAAGTGTGAATGTGCCGTTATAGCCGGCTACACTCGCGCCCGAAATAGTTACCGTGTCCCCGGCTGAATAAACGCCACCTGTATTATCGATGGTAGCAGACGCGGTAACACTGGGTCCTGAAGCGGTTGCGCCAGTCACACTGGAAACCGGTGCTAATTGCGTTGGACTGGTTGAGTAGGAGAAGTGATTAGCATCTGCTACAGAGGTAATCGTTTCAACCCCGTTAAAATCATTGGGGGTTACACCGGCGATGGTAATATTATCGCCGACATTAAAGCTGTGCGCAGTGACTTCAGCGGTAACGGTGGTGCCGGTAATGGTGTAAGTCGCACCAGTAATATTAGGGTTAACTGTTGGATTACTGTTGCCAGTGTCATATTTCAAAGTTGTAGAACTATTAACAGTGGCAGTATAGGTGCCGTTATATTCTGCGGAGCCGACCCCGGCAACATGGATCAGAATTGAAGTGCCTGAAAAATTTGCTGTGCTATCTGTGAGTGTGGCAATATTTTTAGACCCGCCTGTGCCACGATTCAGGCCATCAATGGATTCCTGACTAATCGCGTTACTCAGAGTGATGATAGACTTCGGTGTATTGGTAGACAGCGATGAAATCGTTTTCAGAGAAATAGGTACGCTGGATAAAGAGCTTATCGTTACTGCACCCGCGCCGGGGGCGACCAAGCCCGTTAAGGTCTTATTATCGGTCAGTTCGGTGATGGGTCTATTCTCAAAGCCAGTAAGCGCTGATACTGCCGTTGTGCCAAGACCAAAATTCGTTGTGGTCAAGCCATCATTACTCGTCGCAAAGGGTGTGGCGGAGAGAGAACTATTTGTTGTGCATGAGGTAGTACCATTTGTGCATGTGTAGAGGTTACGTGTAGCTTGCAAAGCCGCAGTGGCAAAATCAGTTCGCAACCCTTGAGCAATACCACCTTTTTCAACCAAGTCGCCATCGGGCGAGTCGGACGAGCCGCCGACACCATTTTCTTCCGCATCCCGAAAACTCCAAAAGGATGAGCCTGATGAGTGATAACTGATCGCACTTGGATCAACGAAACCAGTAGTCGTATTTTCGGCAATAGCGCCAGTAGAATCAGATAGAAATAGTGTTGAAGTGGCCGTGTTGAAACCCAGTTCATACATTTTTAAATTACCAAACCAGCGTGGCGCCTTGGTACTGTCGGGACGGAAGACACCAATATAAACTTGGTTTAAGTTAGTGCCTCGGACGTTTACACTCACAGGTAATGTGGTTGCAGCAAAGACACTATTGACCGCCTGTATTTCATTGAAGATTGAGTTTAGTGAGTTAGTAATGCCGGCACCTGCGTTGGTGCTCGAGACAGCAAAATAACTCCCTTTGCCTTTCTGCGCGACGCTTTGTAACAAAGCGGTCATATCATCATTTTGTCCTGTCGTTTGCGGGTCGACTTCAACGACATAGGTATACACATGCGGTGTGCCGGATGCGGCACCATTTATATCGGTGTTGGCCATGAAGTAGGCCCATTCATCCATCCAGTTACCTTGTTGACCGTTAGGACTGATGTTAATGGTGGAACTCGTGTCATAACCTAAAGATGAGAGCTCTGCCTCTGAGACCGATAACGCAGATGAATTTTCACCAGAGGCACCATTGCTAATATAAATAATAAAACTATCCTGACATATGTCAGTAATTGGAGAATTATATAAAGAACTTGAAGACGGGCTTGTTCCTAAAGGATAGTCGCCAAGCGCTGATTCAAATGGTGTTATCGTTGATGTGGGCGCATTACCGTCATAATCTGATTTGTCCTTGCCATGGGTGGCACGGTTAGCTTTACCACTGAAATAACGATAGGCTTCCATCATCGCTAGCGAGACAGTATTGTTATTTCCTTTATCGCCGTTGCCGTCAAGGGCAGTCACAATATTAGCCAATGCGGTTCGATTAGCATTGGTCATTTGACGAATGCCATAACGTAGATAACCGCCATCGACGCTATCATTCCCGGCTCCAGTTTCGGGATACATCATTAAACCAATATTGAATTCTTCACCGAGGTTTTGGACAACGCTTGATAACGCCGCAAGTTCATTGATGTTAATGGCTTGCCCACCTACGTTTCGACTCCAGTTTGCCGTGTTATCGAGTATGATTAATACATTGGGCCGATTTGCGTCGAGACCAGGGTTTGCAAGAAAGATATCCGTGTCATCGTTGACAGGGTCAAACACGGCATTGGCATTGAGTGGAACTATAGCCGTCGTTGCTGTTAAAAATAGGGCTGCACAAATTTTTTGAAAGCGTATGAATTGAGAAGACGAAATTATATTGTTCATAAAGAATACTCCAAAAAATTTATGGGCAGTTGCCTGCGAGCATGCGCATTTTTACACCGGTGTGTATGGTGGATGTAGCGCCTGTTAAGTCGTCTGTGACTGAAGATATAATTTCCCAGGTGTTGTCATCGGGGATAATAGCGGTGTTAACAGCGCTGTAGCCAGTAGCTGTTTGAGAGTCAAGACAGACAGGTGTGGAAACAGTTACCGTACCATAGGTAGTAACAACGGTTGTTGATGTGGGAGTTAAAAAGTTGCTGCTCTCACTAATGACCTGTTCCAATGCAACCTGAGCTTCAGCATCAAGTAACTTAGTCGCTTGCATATTGCCAACGACTTTAAGATTAATCGTGCTTAAATTGATTGATGAGATCGCAAACAAGGTCATCATTAGTAAAATAATTAGGGCAACAAATAAAGTTGCGCCGTTTTGTTTTTGAAAGCTAGGCATCACGGTATTTCTCTCCTGCCAGCAAGGTTGTTAGTTCGAATTTCGGTTGTGTAGACGTTACGTTTATAAGCATCGCCCGCTGCTGCAAGGTTATCGGGTCCAACTGTAAAAGATTTACTATCGGTATAGCCATTTGTAGTCTTTAGGGAACGGGCTAATACACTGGCTCTTATTGCGACAATATCTTCAGATTGCGCAAGTGTTGGTGCAGAGACATATGAATCGGGTATGCCATCGCCCACGTTGCCTGTTGTGACATCCACTGATGTTGGTGTGGTGTCGAGACCATATTCGATTTTAAAATGCTCAATACCCGCTACCAATGGCACAATGTTCATTTTGGTTCCGCCACTTCCATCGGGACCTAATTCCAGTCGCTTTAAAGTAGGTGTGTCTGTCGATGCACAAAGGGTAGCGGCTTCACATTGTGATAGGTAATAGATATGAACTCTAAGTTTTCGTGTGTCGGCCCAAGTGGCGGTGGTCTTACTAGGCATCTTCTGAAGTGTTGGTGTGGCGTTATCAGCTGTTTTAGCTGATGTAGTTAAATCAAGGGGATTAACTTCAACTTCGTTAGTAGCAATTTGTATGTCTGCGCTCCGCGAATTTGACTGAATATAAACTTCGCCATCAGTAGTTGTTCTATCTGCTGCAGATGATGTAGTGGGTTCAAGTGTTGTTGCGGCTGCATTGGTTCCTGCAAAAAGAGCAGTGTCTGCACGTCGGATAACGATCACATCTGAACCCGGTTTGAGATCGTTGGTTGATGTAAAAAAACCAAGTTCATCACAACCTGTTGATGCCATAGTGGCTGGTGTCGCACTTGAAAAGGCTTGAATAGGAACGGCCAGTGCATTTAATAAATTAGTCGTATTGGTTAATTCGCAGGGGTCCGGCGCTACAGTCGGGTAAGTGAGATCATTAGCTTGATAATGGCCATAATATCCCGCATGGCGTATATCATTGTATAATACATCCATTGCGTAACGACCATTCTCGATTAAATCACTCGCTTTTTGTAATTCTCGATAATTGTCACTTGATGTCTTGAATGTAGTGACTAAGCCGATCATTAGCATAGAGCCGATGGCAATCGAGATCATCAATTCAATGAGTGACATGCCTGAGTTTTGTTTAATATTTTTCATCTCAATCTTATGCTCAGTTTAGATTAGCAATTCGGGTAGTGATGGCAACAGTTCTGCGTTGGCCTTCGTCGCCATAGGTATTGTTCGCACAGCTAGCGGACGGTGTAGAAAGAATGCTCATGCCTTGCCATGAAACAGCAATGGTATAGAGCCCCGTGTCAGGATTGCCACCAATTTCAGTAGATGCGTCATAACTAATGCAGGCACGTGCCCCAATCATTGCGCCAACATTAGAACCTCCCATCACGGCATCAGTACCCTGAAGAAAATTACTGATTTCAGTAATGGTAGCAACAGCTTGTGTGTTGTATGCGGTAGTGCTTGCGGTACAGGAGGGTGTTGCTGTTGCAGCTACGCCTATATAGGGTGTGCCGCTGGTGGATGTTGTAAATCTAAAGCAACTCGCTGTATCACGATTGACATTTAATTTGTCAACGATGTCCGAAAGTATGATCAGAGCCTGGGCACGTTGATAGGACTCAAGCTCCGCTGTTTGTGCTTTAACTTGTAATGCAGCTATACCTAGTAGCCCGATGAGAACAATAATCATAGTTACAAGCACTTCCATTAATGAGGTGCCTTTTGAAGATGAAATTTTATTAATTGAATTCATTAGCCGCACCCATTAGCTGAATTGGTATCACTATCAACTTCAATAAGCGGTTTCCCGCTTAAAGAGAGACCCAGACATCGCATCTTTACTTTAGTATTGCCATTAATGTAAAAACGTAATTCAGGTGCGGTTGTTGAGTTAATTCGGCCCGACCTTAAATACGTTAACGTTGTTGGACATGCCGCGGCACATGTAACAGTAACCGCCGTAGATAATGCATCTTGTTGACGTATGAGCGTAGGACCGGGTGCGTCTACTCTCCAGCCACTCTTCCAATCTGACCCTGATAGCGGAGTAATGACTACTGAGGCATTACGTTTAATGGCTTCACTTCTAGCCAATATGAGACTTAAATGTGCATCCGATGCTGCCGTTCTGACCTGTTGCGTTAGGAGAAAATTGCGCATTTCAGGGACAGCAACTGCTGCCAAAATACCAGCAATCGCCACAACAATCATAAGCTCCAGTATAGAGAACCCGCTTTGTTTTTTGTTGCGACTAGCGATAGGTTCAAAAGAGAAAATAATCATAAATTTTGCCTTGTGCAGTTTAGTGCCACGTACCTGTTTTTACGCCAGCACTATTAATCGATAAATTGCCGAAATCGACTTGTGCGCCTGTCGCTGTTGCTGTTGCTGTGAATGAGGGTGGTGTACTTACTGGGACTGCTATGGTTATAGTGTAAAAATTATTACTGCAATTCGCCGTCGTACAAGTCCAGCTATCTGGTGGTGATATGCGTAAGACAGTTGGGTCAGTGCTATAGCTTCTCGCATCAAGCAAATATTGCTCTTGTCTATTCGCTATATCGAGCAGGACTTGTTCTGCTGATGAAGCCCTACCCTTTTTGATATACTTGTTATATGACGGTAAGGCAACTGCGGCAAGAACTCCGACTATTGCAACAACTATCATTAGTTCTATTAATGTAAATCCGATTTGTTTTTTCATCATGGATACCTTTATAGCAAATATATTGCTATCAATTTATGTTAAAAGGACTGAACGGTATAATTAAACCGATAAACGGTAAATAAATTATCACATCCCTATTAAAAGTGTGAACGAATTAACATTATTATGACTAAATACGATTTCATTATTGCAGGTGGCGGCGTTATCGGCATGACCACCGCTCGAGAATTAGCGGTTCGCGGCGCAAGCGTTGCTATAATTGAAAGGGGTGAGTTAGGCAGAGAAGCGAGCTGGGCGGCAGGGGGGATATTATCGTCTATGCGCCCGTGGACGGAAAATCCCGCATCAGCTGGGCTGTCTGAGCATGGCAAAATGCACTATCCGCAATATATCAGTTCATTGTTAGCTGAAACGGGAATTGACCCTGAACATGTGAATTCGGGATTAATTATTATTGAAGCTAAGCATATTGCTGATATTAATCATTGGGCCAGTAGTAAATGTATAAAAGTAATAGAAAAAATAGAGAATCAAAAGCCTGAGATAAAGCTCCCAGAAGCGGCTATCTTACTACCCGAAATAGCGCAGCTAAGACCCCCTAGACTGATAAAGGCATTACGCAAGAGCTTAGAGCAGTTGTCGGTTTCTATTCTTGAAAACACAGAGATCACTAATATGATGAAAAGACATGGTCGCTGTGAACGGGTTGAATTTAATGGCGGTAAGCTCTCCGCGGAATCGGTGATTGTTACGGCTGGTGCATGGAGTAAATTGGTATTGGGTGACAGGTTTAATGAGATAAATATCAAACCTATCCACGGGCAGATGATGTGCGTTAAACCTGCAGAAACGGCATTGCACTCAATAATATTGGACGGTGGACACTATTTGATTCCGCGATTGGATGGGCATGTATTAATCGGCAGCACCATCGAAGATATTGGTTTTAACAAAGAAACGACAATGACCGCGCAAGAAGAATTACGGGATTGGGCAGCTTCCGTCTGGCCCAGCTTGAAAAACGCAGGATTGGTAAAACATTGGTCGGGTTTACGACCTTCTACAGATACTGAAAAGCCATTTATAGGTTCGGTTCCAGGGTTCAAAAATTTATATATAAATACAGGGCATTTCAGGAAAGGGATATTACAGGCCCCATCATCGGCACTATTATTGGCGGATATGTTCTCTGGTCATTCTTCCTTTATGGATATCGGTGAGTTTTCTATTAACAGTCAGAAAAATTTAGCTAAATTTGTCTGATAAATGTAGATCAGACTTATTTCCTTTGCCCTTTGCCCTTTGCCCTCGGCTTCTATTATAATCTACCGATAACTGAAAAATTAACAGACAGGCTTTTATGAACAAACCCCAAGATGCTATCAAGGCGAAATTACTTGAGTGTAATATCAATCCTACGTTTCAGAGAAACGAGATTGCCAGTGTCATGTTGAGTAAACCCCAGCATTTGTCAGCTGAACAAGTACTGCTACTTGTTAATGCTAATGATGGGCATGTTTCAAAGGCCACTGTATACAACACATTGAATCTGTTTGTTGCGAAAGGATTGGTCAGCGAAGTGGTGATCGACCCTTCGAAGATTTTCTATGATTCAAATACGTCTTATCATTATCATTATTTTAATGAAGATACCGGCGAGCTGCACGATTTTGAATCAGGTGATATGAATTTAAATTCAAACTCCTCATTGCCTGAAAATACAGTACAATCTGGGCTTGATGTCGTTGTTCGAGTTAAAAACTCGACGTAATTTTTCTTTTTTTAGATTTTCACAATATGCCGGGATAGCTCAGTTGGTAGAGCAACTGTTTCGTAAATAGTAGGTCGGAGGTTCGAATCCTCTTTCCGGCACCAATCAACAAAAACCAACTGTAAGTCTAGTTTGCAAATCGACTTGAATTTTTAGTCTCTCTTCTTTTCATCTTTATAACGATCAATTGAATTACTATAATATATGACCACAGTTAAATGTTAAAAGGCGCTGGATGCATGAAACGAATACTATTAAGTCTCTTACTTATGAATATGTCATTACCTGTTTACGCGGGGTATTTGACTGGGAATAAACTGTTGAGTGATTGCAGGGGAGCATTAACGCTTGATGATGGACATGATGTTACGAGAAAGGAAATAGCTAAATCCGGAATATGTATAGGCTATATCATGGCAGTCAATGATGACCATGACATTCATGTGGCGTGGGGTACGATGGAAGCAAAATATTGTGTGCCTGATAGTGCCTCTCCAGATGAGCTTATCAGTATCGTCGTCGAGTATATGGAAGCTAACCCGGAGCAATTGCAATCTAGTGCTGCTGGTCTAGTAAATAATTCGCTGTATGTAGCCTTTCCTTGTAACTAGATATTACTAATGACAGAGGTACCTTTGAGCGGCACAATCTTTACACCTCTATAAGCGCCTCAACATGGCGCGCCAATCAATCAAGTTCAAAGATATATTTCATATGATCCATGTTATTCTCAAGACTCAAAAAATATAAATCAGTGAAACAATAATATGACGCGATTGTTACTGACGCTAATCATGCTTATATCTCATCAAGCTAATGCTGCAGATGGCTATTTCGAAAACAGTTATGGTTTGTATTTGAAATGCGAAAAAACACTTAATGGCGAAGGTGAATCTAGTGTCGACCCACAGACACTTTATCATACGGGTTTATGTGGCGGGTACATTAGTGGGATACACGATAGCGTCAAAGACCTGGTTTTACACGGACTCATTGCGAAAGATCCTTATTGCATGCCTGCAGGGATAAACCGTGGTCAACTTGTTAGCGTCGTCGTTAGTTATATAAAAGATAACCCAGAAAGTTTCACCCAGAGTGCCAGCAGCAGTGTGCTTAGTGCTTATTCTGAATCATTTCCTTGCAATGAATAATATGCATCAATAGATAAAGTAATGTGAAGTTATAGTCTGTTTGCTATTTGGATTAGGGTTTAATAAGTTATTGTAGCCGTGTTTCTCTTCGAATGAGTTACTTTGCCTATCCTTAGGTGCTAATTTAGTATCAATCAGATCATCATTAAATCCCTTTGTTGCCTACATTCATTCTTAAAAATCTAGACAATACCTGATCTAATCGTCAAAATTACAATAATTACCAAGAAATTAGTGACATATCTATTATATTTTTTTTAAATGAATAACATTTTATATTAGTTATTATCTCATGAAAGAACTACTGTTAACTTTAGTCTTATCATATCTGCCATATCAAGTTGATACTAACACTCAAGAATTTAAGCAATATTTTAATGATTTAAAAATAATCAAACTTGAGCCAGAGAAAATTGAATTAGAAATCTGCGGTGGGGTGGGCGCTTGTAATGGTGATTACACGTTCGCTTACGACGATAAAACCAACATAATACATGTCCCGAAGAGCTGTAATTTGGAAGAACATCGATGCAAAGCGGCATTACTGCATGAGTTAGTGCACTTCATACAAAGTTACTCTGGAAAATATACCGTTGGCGCAAATTGTTATGATGAACTTCAATTAGAGGTAGAGGCATACAAATTGCAGAATCATTACTTAAAGACGGTTGGTATTAATTTCGGTTTTATAAGCAGCCATTATTCAGAATACTTCTTAGCACATTGTCTCCTTCAGGAATTAAGAAAAACATAATTACACGAATAGTAATAGGTGTTTTATAAATCAGTTTGCGGAAGTGACATGACCTAAATTAAGCAAATGAATATGTACCTCAATCTAATACTTACAAAGTTTAGCTTTGATAAACTTAGTTGTTATGCGGATATTGTTCCCATCTACTCCCTGTAGGCGTTTTTCCAGAATCAAATAAGAAGAAGACTGCCAGAAAAACGATATCAAAAAAGAAATATACTAAGAAAAGCATAAGTAAAAAGAAGGCAAATCAGAAGAAGGTAAACAAAACGGAAACATCAAAGAAAAAGGTTTCTGCAAAGAAAATCGCTATAGGCAGGCCTGCCGTGATGATAATTGGTGGTGCTATTCGGATTAAACTTCGGTAAGGTATTTAATACTTGTTGAGTTATATTCAAGATAAATGAACGATATCAGGGGAGCCATTTATGAGTGATGACAATTATGAAGATATGCTGGCATATTTTAATGGATTTGATAGTAAAAAAAATGGCGTGCTGGATTTTTCTGAATTTTCTGAATTGATTAAAGGACTTGGTTTTAATCTTGACAATGAGCGTCTGATGGATGGGTTCAATAAAGTTGATACTGACAATAATAATATGATCGACTTTGATGAATTCATCAGCTGGTGGGGCGAACATAAATAGTATTCTGCTATCAACCACAGAGAACAAATGGTATTACTTCACCGCTATAGTCTTTCCCAGTTTGAGTAAGTCTGAATCCGATATATCTTCGGGGACATTCATGCCTTTTGCAAAAGCTTCACGCGCATCAAGTTTTTTCAGCCAGCGCTTTATATGTTCATACTCCTCTATATTAATGCCCGCCCAATCTGCCAATTTTATCCAGGGATAATGTGCAATATCCGCAATACTAAGATCGCCGGCTAGGAGTTCATGATTAGCCAGTTGCTTGTTCAATAGACCATATAGTCGATTGGTTTCGTTCTGGTAACGGCTAGTGGCTTCGGGAATTGCGTTATCCATATATCTGTAAAATACATTAGCTTGTCCCTGCATAGGGCCAACACCACCCACCTGTAAAAACAACCATTGCATGACGTTAAATCGGCTGACAGTATCTGCGGGGAGCAGGCGTCCTGTCTTTTCTGCAAGATAGATAAGAATTGCCCCTGATTCAAAGATCGCAATATCATTTTCATCATGATCGATAATGGCCGGTATTTTTCCGTTTGGATTAATCTTTAAGTACCAATCTTCTTTTTGTACATTTTCTGTTAGGTTGATATCTTTAACTTCGTAATCAAGCGCTAGTTCTTCTAATGCGATTGATATCTTCCTTCCATTGGGCGTTGCCGAGGTATAAAGCGTTATCATTTAAAGTCCTTTAATTTTAGTCTTAAAAGTCTTTGGTTAAACTTGCGTGCCAGGGCGTGAAGCGACTTTTTCATACCATTTTAATGTGTTTGTGTTTTCACTGGGGATTTCAAATTCAGCGAACTTGGCAAAATCGATTACTACTAATCCAGTAATGTCGGCCATGCTGTAGAAATCTCCAGCAACGTATTCTGATTTAGAAAGTTGTTGTTCAAGGCGTGCAAAGAATATTTTGATGCCATTACGCCCGCGTTCAATGAGTTCTGGAATTATCTTGTCGCCTTCACGACCACCGACACCTCGTGTGGCGAAATCTTCAAAGCCATTACGAAACGCATAGATAACCGACTGCATGCCGCTATGTTCCATATGGCGGTCAGAAGAAATGACCTGTGCACGTTCTAGTGGAGTAGTACCAAAGAGTGGTGGTTCGGGATGTATATCATTTAAATAACTGCAAATGGCAGGAGCCTCGCTGATTACCGTCCCATCATCTAATTCCAGAGCCGGGCATAAGCCCCATATGGTTTTTGATAGATAGCCTTCTTGCAGGTTTTCTCCGCCGAACAGATCAACTTCTACCGTAGGAATGTCGAGACCTTTTTCTTTAATAAAAATTCGAGTGCGACGTGGATTTGGTGCCATGGAACAATCGTAAAATTTCACTTCATTCTCCTCTTGTTTGTGCGTGTGATGCTAGTTTTTCAATCATATCATCTTGAAAATAAGGACCGTTGAGTCCACAATAGTCTACATAATGAACCCAGGAAGACCAAGAGAATTTAACACTGAGCAAGCGTTAGAAGCTGCCATGCAACAGTTCTGGCTCGCCGGTTATGAGGCAACATCACTTCAGGATTTGCTTGATGTGATGAATCTGTCAAAAAGCAGCCTGTATCATGCTTATGGTAGTAAGCATGAATTGTTCTTGCGCAGTATTGATTGCTATCAACAAACCTCAGCAAATGAACTTCAACAGTCTTTAGATAATAGTCTTACCAGTAAGGCATTTATGAAAAGATTGCTAGAAGACGTGATCTCTGAAGCAACGTCAAAAAAGAAAAAAGGTTGTTTACTGGTTAATACGGCTAATGAGTTATCACACCGAGACAAAGCGGTGTCTAAAGCCGTGTTAAATGGCATTGATAATGTTGCAAATGTTATCAAGCAAGCTATCAAGCGTGGAAAAAAAGAAGCTGCAATTAAATCAACAGTGAGTACGGATACTCTCGTTAACTATATTGTTTCAAACGTCAGTGGATTAAGGACAATGGTTAAAAGTGGTGTCGATAAGACTGAGTTAACACCGTTAGTAAACATGATTATGAAAACCGTGTACTAATAAAAAACTGGCACAGCTAAATAGCTGCACCAGTTTTTGTTTTACGACAGAGCGGCATCCAAAATATCATTGAACGTTGCACTGGGACGCATTACCGTGCTTACTTTTTCGATAACGGGCTTAAAGTATCCGCCGATATCAACAGGCTTACCCTGTGCGGCATTGAGTTCTTTAACAATCGTTTGTTCATTTTCCGCCAGCGTTTTTGCCAATGGTGAAAATTGCGCTTGTAGTTCTGCATCTTCAGTTTGTTCTGTGAGTGCCTGCGCCCAGTACATGGCCAGGTAAAAGTGGCTGCCACGGTTATCCAGTTCACCGGTTCTTCGAGACGGTCCTTTATTATTATCCAACAATTTCCCGGTTGCCTCGTCTAATGTCTTTGCTAGTATTTTCGCTTTGTTGTTGTCAGTTTTTATGTAGATATCTTCCAACGACACAGCCAAGGCTAGAAATTCACCCAGAGAATCCCAACGCAAATGGTTTTCTTCAATGAGTTGTTTAACATGTTTGGGTGCAGAACCACCCGCACCGGTTTCAAACAGTCCACCACCTGCCATCAACGGTACGATAGACAGCATCTTGGCACTGGTACCCAATTCCATAATCGGAAATAGGTCTGTGAGGTAATCACGTAAGATATTACCGGTGACAGAAATGGTGTCTTTACCGCGAATAATACGCTCAAGGGTATAACGCATGGCACGGGTCTGGGACATGATCTGAATATTAAGCCCGGTCAAATCATGATCCTGGAGATAGAGATTTACCTTCTTAATTAATTCCATTTCGTGTGGACGATACTCATCTAGCCAAAATACTGCTGGCATACCTGATTGGCGCGCTCGGTTTACCGCCAGTTTTACCCAATCGCGGATCGGCGCATCTTTGGTTTGGCACATACGCCAGATATCGCCTTCCTTTACATTCTGTTCGATCAGTACATTTCCTTTGTCGTCGACAATGCGTGCGATACCATCGGTTTGGATCTCGAAGGTCTTGTCATGAGATCCATATTCTTCTGCCTTCTGCGCCATTAGCCCAACATTAGGCACTGTGCCCATTGTCGTCGGGTCGAAGGCGCCATGCGTTTTACAGAAGTTGATCATTTCTTGATAAATGCGTGCGAATGTACTTTCAGGAATAACGGCCTTGGTGTCTTTTAGTTTGCCATCTGGCCCCCACATTTGGCCGCCTGAGCGAATCATTGCAGGCATAGAAGCATCAACAATCACATCATTGGGCGCATGTAGATTGGAAATCCCTTTTGCTGAATCAACCATTGCCAGTTCAGGACGGTGTTGATAACAGGCGTGGATATCGTGCTCTATTTCTTCGCGAAATGAGCTTGGTAGGGCTTGAATTTTGTCGTAAACGCTGCTGATCCCGTTATTAGGATGTACGCCCAGTTTTTCAAACAGGTCACCATATTTAGCAAATAGTTCTTTATAGAAAACTTTAACCGCATGGCCGAATACGATGGGATGAGAAATTTTCATCATGGTGGCCTTTACATGCAAGGAAAACATGACACCTGTTTCCCGTGCATCTTCCATCTGTTCTTCATAGAAATCACAAAGTGCTTCTTTGCACATGTACATACCATCAATGATTTCGCCTTCTAAGAGAGATGTTTTTTCTTTCAGGATGATGGTTTCACCGGATGTGGTTTCCAGTTCCATCCTGACATCGCAGGCTTTTTCTATCGTCATACTAATTTCGCTACTATAGAAATCACCGCCGTGCATATGCGATACGTGTGTGCGGGATGCCGGGCTCCACTTTTCCATTGAATGTGGGTTTTTGCGTGCACTTCGCTTAACCGCATCAGGCGCGCGCCGATCAGAATTACCTTCTCGTAGTACTGGATTTACAGCACTGCCTAGCGCCTTTGAGTAGCGTTCTTTAATGAGTTTTTCTTCATCAGATTTTGGTTCTTCAGGGAAGTCAGGGATGTTATAGCCACTTGCTTGCAATTCAACAATAGCGGCTATTAACTGAGGGATTGAAGCACTGATATTGGGAAGCTTAATAATGTTTGTGTCAGGCACTTGGGTTAAACGACCAAGCTCTGCCAGGTTATCTTCAACTTTTTGATCATCAGTGAGGTAATCACTGAATTCGGCAAGAATTCTTGCTGCTACTGAGATGTCACTTTCCTCAACGTCTATGCCTGCCGCGGAGGTAAATGTTCTGATGACAGGGAGCAAAGAGTATGTCGCTAACAATGGTGCTTCATCAGTCAATGTATATATTATTTTTGAATTTCCCGTACTAATCTTCATTTCTCCTCGTTCATACTTACTGTAATTTCTTTTCAATCAGCTCTGTGTCAGCAACCATTATGCCAGAATCTCAATGCTTGTTTTTTTATCTTTATCCTATTGATTATTATGGTTATTATATGGTCAGGCACTTCGAAAGCATTTAGATAAAGCGCTCGAAAATGAATCGGACGTTTAATAATCAGTATGATTTATGACTGCATCCGATTTATGCAGGAGGGTAAAAACAATCGTGCTTTGATTCGTTGAAATGTTTTTAGTATGAGTTGCCCATAATTAATATTAAATGGAAGTCTTGCACTGTCAGTTAAGGCATCTGAAATACAGTTGTCTCTGTGTAAAATTGTCGACAATTAGAGTATTGAAAAACTAAAATAAGCAAATTAAGCTGTCACTCGTTATATGCATTGTCAACAATCATAAGAGGATATCCGATGAAACTTGAACCACTTTTTACTTACTATGCAAATCTTTCAGCTGTATTAGATGTGGGAAATGGGCCATTTGGAAAACGAATGATTTTCGAAGTACAAGGCGGTGAGTTCAAGAGCGATAAATTAAATGGGAAAATTCGTGATGCCAGTTGTGCTGACTGGATGACGATTAGCGATGATGGCTATGGCCATCTGGATGTTCGCGCAACATTCGAAACAGATGATAATGCGATCATCTATACTCAGTACTCTGGGGTTATTGAACTCACAGAAGGGATTATGGGGGCAGTTGCCGGAGAGTGTGAAACCAATTATGGTGAGCAAAATTTCTTTACTAATCCGCGTATGCAAACGGGTGATGAGCGATATAGTTGGGTAAATAATATCTTCTGTGTAGCACGGGGTCGTTTGTTACCAGGCAAAGTGGAATACGAGGTATTTCAGTTAGTAAATGACTAATCGCAATAAAAAATTAGCTATTAAGGACGCAATAAACAATAGTTTAGCAACGCTTCATTATGAGTAATGCTTAACAACAAATATTGTCGACAATGTAGGGTTGAGTTACGCGTATATGAGGTTTAAGCTGTTGCAATTTGCTACAATTGTCAACAATTCTAACGATGCAAAATGAAGGGAAATCAATTGAATGACTGAAGTAAACCACGTCTGGCGATTACGTAAACGTCCTGTTGGCGATATACGTGATGGTGATTTGAGTTTTGAAGAAGAACCCATTCCTGAACCTGCAGACGGAGAATGTTTATTCCGTCTTAACTATCTATCGCTGGATGCCACAAACCGGATGTGGATGGCTGATATTCAACAATATATGCCACCCGTTGCCATTGATGACCCGATGCGTGGTGTCGTTTGTGGAACTGTTATTAAAAGCAGAAATGCAGCATTTAAAGAGGGTGATATTGTCAGTGGGCTTGGTGCTTGGGCTGACTATCAAATTGGTAGCACCGAAACGGTAAGTGTATTGGGCGATACGGGGCCTGTCCCGGTAATCGATGCTTTCGGCACTTTCGCTATCGCTGCACCGACGGCTTATTTCGGCCTGCTCGAGATTACGGAACCCAAAGCAGGAGAGACCGTTGTTATTTCTACTGCCGCTGGTTCAGTTGGCTCGATTGTTGGACAGATTGCCAAGATCAAGGGCTGCCATGTCGTCGGGATTACTGGTACAGATGAAAAATGCAAGTGGATCACTGAAGAGCTAGGCTTTGATGAGGCCATCAACTACAAAACAGAAAATTTATCAGAGGCACTAGCACGCACATGTCCTAATGGTATAGATGTCTATTTTGAAAATGTAGGCGGTGAGATCCTGGACACTTGCCTCAAACACATGAACATGTATGGCCGCATATCAGTCTGTGGGCTAATCGCACACTACAATTCTAGCGAAGAAGTACCGGGACCCAAAAATTATCCGATGATTCTGATGAATCGACTCAAGATTCAGGGTTTTATCATATTGGATTACATGGATCGTTATCCTGAGGCAATAGCCGCTATCACTCAATGGATGGGTGAAGGTAAAATCAAAGTACAGCAGGATGTTGTCGATGGACTTGAGAATGCGGTTGAGACGGTTAAAAAACTTTATACCGGTGCTAATACTGGTAAGTTGATGGTGCGTGTAAAGGATGTGTGAAGCTTGATTTATATTCGAAAGAATTTATCGAGTGAATGAATTTGGAACGGATTAGACCAAAACGACTGATAATGAGACTCTTAGCAAAGAGCGAAATAATTTTGATGGTGTTTAAAAGTATCAATTAAAACAAATAGATATAGTTAAAATAATTAAAAATATGTATTTGGCATAATGAGTGCTTAAGCTTATGCCAATCACGATTGTCGACAATATATTGTTTTAAACGAGTAAAGCGTTAAAATTACTAGTTATTAAAGGCTTATTGTCGACAATCTATAAAATTAAAATAATTTCAATAATGCAAAACCAAGGAAAATTATTATGGGAATGCTAGTTAATATCGACAACGGTGGAACGTTGACTGATATATGTGTACTGAAAGATAAGAACGTCTATAAGACCAAGACGCTTACTACGCCGTATGACTTAAGTAAGTGTTTTTTTGATGGTCTAAAGTCAATCTCAGCGGTGATATATGGTGAAGAAGATGTCGCAAAACTTCTGATGGAAGTTGAACATATTCGTTATTCAACCACTCAGGGGACTAACGCGATAGTAGAGCGTAAGGGACCAAAACTGGGATTGATATTAAATAAAGGTAATGCAGATTTAGCTAAGCGCATGCGTGAGCAAGATGCAGACTTATTCGACTTTCTGGTAGGAGATCGTATCGTTGAGGTTGATCTTGCTGATTTAGGTGATGAGTCAAAGGCAGCAGACACCGCAACGGTAATTACTAGACTTACCGGAATGGGTGCTAATAGGCTCGTGGTTTGTTTTGATGCTGATAACGCTGCTACCACCGAGGCTCAATTCAAGCGATTAGCATTTGATGTTTATCCGCGTCACTTATTAGGAGCTGTACCGATACTGTTTGCTAGCGAGTTAGTTGATGATGTCTTAGCTGATCGACGCGGTTGGACGGCATTGACGAATTCATTCTTGCACCCGGCGATGGAAAGCTTCCTCTACAATGCTGAAAATAGATTGCGTGAATATCGTACCAAGAATCCACTGCTGATTTTCCGTAACGATGGTAACGCTTCACGAGTTGCGAAAACGATTGCGCTCAAGACCTATAGCTCTGGTCCTCGCGGCGGAATGGAAGGCGTCAAAACCTTCAGTAAGCAATATAATCTTTCAAACGTGATGACCATGGACGTTGGTGGCACGACCACTGATATTGGGCATCTGGTTGATCTGAAATTAAATGAAGAACGACGCGGTAAAGTTGAAGGTGTGCCTATCTCGTTTGGCCTGTGTGAAATACACAGTCAAGGTGTAGGTGGTAGTTCTATTTTATCAGTTAAAGATGGTGCGATTCAGGTGGGCCCCGAAAGTGTTGGCGCAGTGCCGGGGCCGGCCAGCTTTGGTCGTGGCGGTAAGAGTTCAACAATTACAGACGTTAATCTTCTCTTGGGCTTACTCGATCCTGCTACCTATTTCGGTGGTGGTCTAAAGCTCGATAGTGAGCGTGGTCGTGCAGCTATCGATGAAAATGTTGCATCACCATTAGGCATTTCTGTAGATGAAGCACTGCATAAGCTGAGAGAAGCTTATGAGCAAAAGATTGCGGATGGCATGAAAGACTTTGGTGATGTCGCGAAAGATACCGTACTACTGGCTTTCGGTGGCGCTGGCCCGATGAACGCATGTGGTATAGCAGAGTTAGCAGGTATCAATACTGTTTATGTACCAAAGACGGCAGCTGTGTTTAGTGCCTTCGGAATCGGTTCTTGTGATATTGGCCAGAGCTATGCCGTTGTGTTGTCTACCAATAATCAAGCTTCACTCAAATCATCTTACGCAGATCTTATGGATCGCGCTGAACGCGATATGTTTGCTGAAGGCTATGCTAAAGGTGACTTTGATGTAAACGCGCTGTTGGTTAGTGAAACAGGTTCTAAAGAATCTACCCATCAATTGAATGGAAAAATTTCACTTCCCAAGGCTTTAGAAAAAGCGGATTCAGTAACGCTCGAATTGATCGCGACTAAACGCCTGAAGTCTGAAGATGATAAGCATGTCAAAATTAAGCAAGGCAAGGCTGCTGCTGCATCAGGTTCACGAACAATTATCGGTAGTGATCTGAAGAGCCAAGACGTTTCAGTCTATAGCGTGAATGATATGAAGCCGGGCGCGCATGCTGCTGGCCCAGCTGTTATTGAAGAAGATTACTTTACGTGTCTTGTACGTGAAGGTTGGGAATTTGTTGTGACCGAGGCAGGTGATATCTGTCTGACTAAGGGGGCTAAATAATGAAAGTTTTAATGACTGAATATCTTCGTATCGATCTAGATACAGAGAACTGGGAATGTCGTGTTTGCGATCATGTGATCAATTCGGCACGTGGAAATTACAAAGAAGGATTGCTGGTTTATAACCGCGACCCAGCAGATATTCATCCACACATTATCGACCCAGAGAAATATAAATTTACCTTTTGTCCTGATAAAGACTGGGTCAATATTCTTGAATTTTATTGTCCAAGTTGTGGCACGCAGGTCGAAGTTGAAAACACGATGCCAAATCATGAGCCGCTCTATGATATGGAAGTTGATGTTGATGCACTTAAAGAACAGTGGAGTCATCGTGAAGAAATTACAGAGGCGACGAAAGGGCCAGATGTATTAGGTGAGGTCGAGCGTACTAGACATCGCCACTAGTTTAAAAAATCACTACAAACAATAAATCAAACTACTACATAGTTATAGGAAAGTAGATTATGAAACGAATATCAGTAGATATCGGCGGCACTTTTACCGATTGCTTTTTGGTTTGGGATAACAAGTATATCGAGACCAAAGCATTAACGACGCACCAAAACTTAGCCTTAGGTTTTAATGAAGCTGTTGAAAAAGCTTATAGCGAATTGAATCTTACCATGGAAGAAATTCTCTCGGAGGTTGACTCAGTTCGATATGCAACGACCTTAGGCACGAATGCCTTGATTGAACATAATGGTCCGCGCATGGGCATGTTAGTCACAGCAGGATTTGAAGCAACGGTGCCACTCAGTCGTGCGCGTGGTTATGGAGAAGGTTTGGACAAGTTAGGCAAGGCAAATCTGCCTGACGCAAGACGTCCAGAACCATTGGTATTACCCAATATGATAGAAGGTGTGCGTGAACGTTTAGATTTTGAAGGCAAGGTTGTTATGCCGCTTGACGAAGATGACGTTCGACACAAGATCAGAACCTTATTTGATAAAGGCGCTCAAGTCATCGTCATCTGTTTTGTGAATTCAGTGGTGAATCCGATGAATGAAAAACGTGTAGAGGAGATTATTCTTGAGGAATATCCTTCGCATCTATTAGGCGCAATTCCTGTCATTCTGTCTCATCGTGTTGCGGGACGTAAAGGTGAATATGTTCGTGCCTCTTCAGCAGTCGTTGATGGTTATTTACATTCGACTATGTATCACGCGATGACGCAGTTGGAACAGAATCTGCGCGCACATGCTTATGAGAAACCGATGTTGGTGATTCATAATTCAGGTGGTATGGCACAATTAAACTCAACTGATGCGCTGCAAACTATCCACTCTGGACCCGTTTCAGGGATCAGTGCTTCTGAACATTTAGCTAAAGAAGCTGATCTGGGTAGCGTTGTCGCCACCGATATGGGTGGTACCAGTTACGACATTGGTATCGTCGTTGAGGGTGGTATTAAACATTATGACTTCAACCCGGTAATTGATCGTTGGATGGTTTCTGTACCGATGGTTCACTTGGTAACGTTGGGCGCCGGTGGTGGTTCGATTGCCTCTTACGACCGTATGTACGACACCGTTGCTGTAGGACCAAAGAGTGCAGGCTCAGATCCGGGTCCAGCTTGTTATGACCGTGGTGGCATGAGCCCAACGGTAACCGATGCCGATCTGGTATTGGGTTATTTAGATGCAGAAAATTACGCAGGTGGTGATATTCCGCTAAACCCTAAACGTTCTAACTTTGCGATTGAAGAAGCACTTTGTGATGATCTTGATGTAGAAGTGGTGGAAGCCGCCATGATGATCAAGGAAAAGGTCGATGCCAATATGGCGAATGGTGTGAACACCGAATTACGTGCCAGAGGCTATGACCCTGAAGAATTTACCATGCTGGCGTATGGTGGTAATGGACCGTTACATTGTTGTGGTATCGCGAGTCGATTGAATATCAATAAGATACTGGCCACACCAATGAGCTCCGTGTTCTCTGCGGTGGGTGCGGGAAATATGCATCAGATGCATATTCACGAAGCCTCACTGTTTATGGTGCTTTATGATTCTAATAACCGAAAAGTATTTGATAACTATCCACGCTTTAATGACATCGTCACTGAACTAAGCGAAAAAGGACTAGCTGATCTATCTAGACAGGGTGCAAATGAAGCTGATATCAAACACACACTAGAGCTTGATATGCGCTACGGCAACCAACTGGTGCAAACCACAGTGGTGATACCAAAGCATAACGTTGAATCAGCGCTGGATGTCTTGAATATCCTCGACCTGTTTTCAACTGATTACGGTAAGCGCTTTGGTGAAGGTAGTCAGGCACCTGAGGCTGGTATACGCATCAATACGATTCGTGTCGCTTCGTATGTAGAGCATGATACGGTTCACTTTAAACATATTAAGCCTGTTGCAGAAAATAAACGTAAAGCGCCGCCGAAACCGTCATCAACACGCAAGTGCTATTTTGTCGGTGAATCTAAAGCGATTGATACACCAGTCTGGAACAAAGATGATATTCCAGCAGGTACTCAAATCGAGGGACCGGGTATTGTGGCATCTGATGTGACGACCTACCTGATAGAAAAAGGTTGGAATTATGTATCTGCTGAGCAGGGTGCCGTTTGGTTCCTGCGCGACGAAGTAAAGAAATAACGAGGTAATAAAACTATGAACGATAAACTTAGTGCAGAAGCTGTTCTTGAAGATCAGGAATTAATTAAAAAATTTCTAAAGGAAACGACTTTATTCCTCGGGCCAGATCAGGAAATTATGCAATCGCATGACATCATGCCGATTACAGATTACGAAGCAGAGGCCGTAAAGAAATTTAATGACCCACATCAAATGTCATCTATCCGTGACCGTATGCAATCGGCTTGCGATGAAAGTTATGAAATGCTTGAGCAAATGGGTGCAGCTCCGGGTGCAAAATGGGGTGATGTCATCACTGGTATCTACTCAGCCTCGGGCGATTTAACCATTGGTAGTGCAGGTGGTGTACTTATCTTTAATGTGGTGGTTCACCATCCGATTAAATTTATCATTAAGAACTGGATCGATGAACACACCGTTGGTTTGAAACAAGGTGACGGCTTTATCCACAATGATTCGCGCTACGGTAATGTACATAACACCGACCAAAGTATGATTATGCCTATCTTTCATGAAGGTGAACTCATAGCTTGGGTGGCATCTACTGTACACGAAGGTGAGAACGGTGCTATCGAGCCAGGCGGTATGCCATCAATGGCAGAAACACCGTTTGATGAAGGTCTGAAGATGTCTCCTTTCAGAGTGGTTGAAAACTATGAAATCAAAAGAGATCTATTAACCTTCTTGCAGAACTCAGTACGTGAGCCAAAACTGCAATACGAAGATATGAAGGTAAAGCTCTTCGCTTGTATGCGCCTTGAAAAGCGCCTACGAGAAATATTGGCAATAGATGGTCCTCAAGCATTAGCTGCATGTCTGCGTAGTACCAATGACAATGTTATGGAAGAAGTACGTCGCCGTATTAAAGAATGGCCTGATATGACCGTGCGTACCTACTGCACGATGGACAGTACGCTACGTGAAAATGCATTAATCAAATTGAATTGTACCTTGACCAAAAAAGGTGACCGTTTGATATTCGATTTGAGGGGATCAAGTCCAGAGATTACAAACCGCGCGATCAATACTGCGATACCCGGTTGTAAGGGGATGATGTCTCAAGCATTCTTGAATCACATTTGGCCAGATTTGCCACGTGGACAGGCAGGTTTTGCCCCAATTGAAGTGATTACACCACCTTATTCTATTGTTAATGCGAGTGTCGATGCGCCAAACTCTCAGAGTTTGATGTCTATCTTTTTATCTTTCACTGTGGCTCAACAAGCGACTGCGAAATTTCTATACAGCGTGCCGGTTAAATACACACGTGTATTAGCACCTTGGTTTAATATGATTTGTACCTATATTTGGGGTGGTGTCAGCCAACATGGCGAGATGCTCGGTAACCTCTGTGCGGATCTAAATGGCATGGGCGGTGGAGCGCGTATGGACATGGACGGTGAGCATGCCTTGGCACCTATCTTTGCATCCATGGCAGATATTGGTGAGCAAGAGATGAACGAAGAAGACGTGCCTTTCTTGCAGTTAGTCTCGAAAAAAATGACAACCAATACACAGGCTCCTGGTAAGTACCGCGGTGGCATGGGTTATACACAAATGGTTGCGACCAAAGATAGTGACCAGTGGGGTTTTATGACGACTTGTGTTGGTTCTAAAGTCCCATCACTATCAGGTTTGTTTGGTGGTTATGCACCTGGCGCCTACCCATTATGTAAAGTAACCGGCGTAGATGTTTATGAAGAGATGCTTAAAAATCCAGAAAAATTTAAACATTCAATAGAAGAGACAATGAATGAGCGGCCCTATGAAGACGCTAACTATACGTCTCATCATATGGGCATGGGTTTCTCTATCTCTAAACGTGGTGAGCTGTATATGATCTCTCAAGGCTCTGGTGGTGGTTATGGTGATCCATTGGAACGTGACCCTGCTTTAGTTATTAAAGATATCGAAGAACGGTTGACGACTCCTGAGTGGGCAAAGAAGCTGTATAAAGTTGAGTTCAATGAAGAGACGTTGGTCATTGATGAAGAAGGAACCAAAAAACTGCGTGCTGCTTACAGAGAACAACGTAAGAAACAAGGTGTTCCGTATGCTGAGTTTGTTAAGAAACACGTGAAAGATGTGCCACCTAAAGACATTCCATTCTATGGTTCATGGAATAGCGACCTGAGTACAGTTTATGCGGGTAGCCCTGATGATAAACGTGATCCTAATAACCCGGGTCCGGTTTATTTTGAACATCCTAAAGATGTTGAAATTAGAAAACTCGAGGAAGAGCTTGAAGCCGTTAGAAAAGTAGCCGGTGTAGAAGCTAAGGATAAACGTACCTAAGTATGGCGATAGATTTAGTTAACTATTTATCTGCTGGAGAGGGAACTCCTAAACTCTGGATTGATTTTAATGCCTATACCAAGAAATTGTTATTGGCAGAAGGAGAGAATCCATGGACAAACCCGGCGACTTATATGTCTTTTTATGGACAGGCGCATGGTTTAGTTAATGCAGATGTCGTTGTCATCGATATATGGGATCTTTTTCATCATTGGATGCTGGACGATGACGAAGCGATTCCATCGATGGCCGGTAAGAAGCGTATTACGGTTGCTGCTAAAGCAATGTTAGAAGCGTACGCACCACGCGAATTACTAGCAGAAGTACTGACGGCTATAAGTAATAATTACGGTGATTCAGTGCCCATCGTATTAGTGATGCCCTCACCACGTTCTTTGCTTATCAAGGCTAATAAAGCAGCTAATGCTGTTGATGTCGAGCCGGAAGAGGCGCACATAGACACTGCATCAATGTATGTTGCTGACTATCTAAGATACTTTAGTGAAGTAAATCTCTCAGGTATTTTATTGCGGGAAGATCCCGAATCAATGCCCGAAAGCACTGAAGAATTGTCCTGGTATCAACCTATCTATAATGTTGCGAAACATTATCGTTGGTCAGTTGGTATGCATTTGCCATTTTCAAATGATGGTTTTAATGTCCCGGATGATGTTAATTTTTCTATCGTTCCGGCTGCTTGTTCAATGGCTGATAGTTCTGATGGTAAAGATATTTCCAAACCATTATGGGAAGCTAAGGACACTGTTGCTCCAGCAGCAAGTGGTTTTAATTATCTGACGATCCCTGAAGATACAACACCTGAGTTAGTTCTCGATACACTCTCAAGTTTAAGAACTTAGTCCCGGAGCAAGCTCTGCTCAGGAGTTAACATGCGCATTATCGATTTTCTCGAACGTAGTCCCGCTTTTAGCAAAGGCGATGCGAAATTTATCGACATTGATAATGACCTTTCACTGAGCTATCAAGAAGTATTTAATGTTGCACAACATATCGCTGTGCAATTAAAAGAAAAGGGCGTGAAAGAGCAGGATGTAATTGCGACCTATGCACCAAATTCTGTTGCCGCCTATTGCTGTATCTTTGCTATTTCTCAATTAGGCGCAATATGGTTGCCACTTAATGTTCGAAATACACTCGAAGCTAATTTAAAGTTACTTAAAAAATCTGAGGCAAGATTACTTTTTGTTGATTTGAACATCCTTGCTTCTAACCCTGAACTTGGTAATCAATACAAAGATGATTGTTGCTTGTCATTTACAGGTAAAGAAATAGCAAAGGTTAATATAGAATCTCTCACCGACAAGATTGAGCAAAGACAACAAGAAAAACTAGTCAAGGGAGACGACCCAGAGTTAATTAGTTTGTTTTCTACGGGTGGCACAACAGGCGACTCGAAACTAGCAGAGTGGGGTTATTTAACCTGGCAGTCTATGGTATCCATTCAGATGGAGTTAATGCCAGAACCCGATATTACTTCCACTTATCTTGTCAGTGCGCCAATGACACATGCTGCTGGTGTAGCATCATTTGCACCTATGCTACAAGGCTCAAAAATCATTGTCATGGAAGGTATGGTTCCAGAAGTTCTATTATCCGTTATTGAAAAATATCAAGTTACTCATTTGTTTTTACCACCGACGGCAATCTATATGTTATTGGCATATGAAGGTGTTAAGAATCATGATTATTCTAGCTTGCGCTATTTTTGGTATGCCGCTGCACCGATGTCAGTAGAAAAACTTAAAGAGGCTATTGATGTTTTTGGTCCTGTTATGGTTCAAACTTATGGGCAGGCAGAGTCACCCATGGTCTGTACCTTTTTATCGGCTGAAGATCATGCCGATGCGGTTGCAACTGGTGATTTTTCCAAGATCCGTTCCTGTGGTAAAATTGCACCACATATTGAACTTGCGATATTGGATGATGACGCGAATATTCTTCCTGCAGGGGAAGAAGGTGAGATTGCTGTTAAGGGTGATTTACTCATGCGTTGTTATTTCAATAATCCGGATGCAACAAATGAAATTCGTGTGGGTGGCTGGCAAAAAACCGGCGATGTTGGTGTCTTCGATAATGATGGATATTTATCGATTGTTGATCGTAAACGCGACATGATCATATCTGGTGGTTTTAATGTCTATCCTGGCGAGATTGAACAACTTATATGGGGGCAGCCGTCAATAAAAGACTGTGCCGTTATTGGTATCCCCGATGAAAAATGGGGCGAACAAGTTACTGCCGTAGTTGAGTTGAAGGACCCTGATATTAAACCTGATACACAAGAAATTATTGCACTTTGTAAACAGAAGTTAGGCAGTGTTAAATCGCCGAAGGAAATTTTAATTTGGGATGAGTTACCACGTAGCCCCGTTGGTAAAGTGTTGAAAAAAGAAATTCGTAAATATTTTTGGGACAAGGTCGGTCGCAAAATATAAATTCAAGTTTTAGTCATATCATTATTATTTTTACAATTTTATTCCACGGCATGGTGTGGAGAGGATAGCTCTATGGATATTAGTATAGTTGGTGCGCACAATACAAAATTTGGTGCGTTTGTTAAGCGTGATAGAGAAACAGGTGAAGTAGAAGATCTCAAATCATTTTATGAACTGATTGTGGAAGCGGGTGCAGGTGCGATTGCCGATGCCGGTCTAGAAGCAAAGGACATTGATGCTATATGGTTGGGTTCATGTTCACCGTCTTTGTTTGTTAATCAGGAGCATGTTGGCCCCTTGGCGCTAGAAATAGATCCTCAGGGTTTACTGTACAAGCCAACAACAAGAACAGAAGCTGCTTGTGCAACATCTTCAGTAGCTATTTATAACTCAGCCTATGCCGTTGCTAGTGGAAGATTTAAAAATGTCCTTGCTTTAGGTGTTGAAAAAATGAGTCTGTTAGACACGAAAGGTGTAACGCATGCATTAGCGTGTAGCTCATACTGGCCTAATGAAGGTTCTATGGGCGTTACTTTCCCAGGTTTGTTTGGTGAACTTGCCAAAGCATATCAAGCAAAGCACGGCATGAGTGACGAAGAACTTCGAACTATGTTTGCCCATGTCGCTGCGCAAAATTATCGTAATGGCATTCAAAATCCTATGGCTCATTTTGGCCCTGGTAGTTTGCCGGATAAAAAACAACTGGTAACTGCAGAGGCTATTCTTAATTTACCTGACTCGGGTAAAGGCAGTAACCCGCTGATTGCGCCACCGTTACGGTTGCATGATTGTTCATTAATTTCTGATGGGGCAGCTGCAGTAGTGCTTACGTCAACTGATAATGCTAAAGCGAACTTTAAACATGCTGTTGAACTCTCTGGCATAGGCCATGTGACGCAACGGATGATGATGAGTGAACGCAAAGAGACATTGCATGAGCTACAAGCAGCAAAGTACGCTGTGCAACAAGCTTGTACCGAGGCGGGTGTTAAGGTGTCAGATATGAACCTAGCTGAAGTTCACGATTGTTTTACTATCAATCAAATGCTGTGTGCAGAAGCGATGGGATTATCAGAACAAGGTCGCGCGGGTTATGATTTTATTGATGGAAAATATGATGTTGATAGTGATTGTCCAATAAATTTGTCTGGTGGTCTTAAGTCTAAAGGACATCCGGTTGGTGCAACGGGGGCATCGATGCATGCACTTATGTATAAGCAATTAACCGGCTCACCGATTGGGGTAGCAGCTAAAGGACAGCCCGAATTGGCAATGACAGTTAACATTGGTGGTTCAGGTGTGACAAACTGTGTTTCTGTTTTGCGTCGCGTACAGTAAGGTTAAGCAGGAAATCACGTTAATGAGAGGTGTTCAATGAAGGCAGCGGTATTCAAAACTATGGGGCCAGCAGATAAGGTGCTGGAGATAATTGAAGTTGATATACCTGCACCAGCACATGGCGAAGTCCTGGTTCGCCTGAATTGTTCAGCGGTAAATCCTTCAGATGTAAAAAAACGTGATGGGGCCTTTCCCGACCTGTTAAAAGATGGGTTTATTATTCCTCATAGTGATGGTGCCGGGGTGATTGAGGCGGTTGGACGTGGTGTTCCTGCATCAAGAATTGGTGAGCGGGTATGGGTCTATCAGGCACAGTATGGTCGGCGTTTTGGTACTGCCGCCGAGTATGTCGCAGTGGACTCTAGCCGTGCAGTTTGGCTCCCCGACAGTGTTGGTTTTGACGTGGGTGCCTGCATGGGTATACCGGCAATGACGGCTCATCGTTGTGTTTTTGCTGATGGCCCAGTTGAGGGTCAAACTATTTTAGTCACAGGTGGTGCGGGTAGAGTCGGCCACTATGTTATTCAATGGGCCAAATATGCCGGTGCAACGGTCATAGCCACAGCCAGTAATCCAGAGGCAGAGGCACATTGTTATGCTGCCGGTGCCGATGCTGTTTGTCCTCATAAGGGTGAAGAATTATTAAGCACCGTAGCTGATCTGACCGCAGGCAAAGGTGTAGAACGTCTTGTGGATGGAGAGTTTGGTGGTAATCTGCCGGTATTACTTGACGTCGCTAGCACCGGCGCAACGATAGCAAGCTATGCCTCAATGCAAGTAGCGGAACCTACATTACCGTTTAGAAGAATGTTATTTATGGACCTGACTATACGCATGGTCCTGGTTTATGCCATGCCGGAATCAGCCAAGGAAGACGCAATCGAAGATATTACTGAATTTCTGGATACCGGTATGTTACAACATCGAATTGCTTATCGTGAGCCGCTTGAAAATATAGCTGGTGCACATCAACGAATTGAAAAAGCGGGTTTTTACGGGGTGGTACTTGTTGATCTTGAATGATGTCTAGATATAGAGATTGAAATAGATTTTATCGTTGTTTCATTTTAAGTCTGGATTTTAATAAACCCGGATGCTAAAACTTTAACGAGGATTCTCTAACTTATATTTTTTCATCTTGCGGTATAACGTCCCTTTCGCTATGCCCAGATTTTTTGCTGCTTGGGTGATGTTTCCACCGAATCCAATAATGGCATTTTCAATCGCTTGTTGTTCAGCAATATCCAGGTTCGATAGTGACTGAGAAGATTGATTCTGCTCAGTGGGTATTGCGCTAATTAAAGATTCACCGGGTTGATAACCGGCAGGCAAGTCCGCTGTGGTTAAGGTTTCATTTGAAGACATATAACACATACATTCAATTACGTTTACTAACTCTCTAATATTACCCGGCCATTCCCTGTTTTTTAGTGCTGTAATCAAAGAAGCAGATATTCGTTTAGGTACAATTTCTTGAGAAGCTTGAATCTCTTTCAACACTAGTTGCGCAATTTCTTCAATATCTTCTTTTCGTCTTGATAGCGGATCAAGGGCAATGGCGACTGTTGATAAGCGAAAGTATAAGTCTTTTCTAAACAGACCTTCAGAGACTTCTCGTTTAAGATAACAATTTGTTGCAGCGATGAGTCTGAAGTTAACTGTGATTGGTGCGATAGCGCCAACGCGATGAATCTTTCTCTCTTGCAAGACCCTAAGAAAAACCGGCTGAATCTCAAGTGGCATTTCTCCAATCTCGTCCAGAAACAAGGTCCCGCCGTTAGCAGCTTCAATCTTACCCATCATGCCGCCTCTTTTAGCGCCGGTGAATGCACCTTCGACATGGCCAAATAATTCACTGCTTAAAATATCTTTAGTGAAGGCGCCGCAGTTCAGATCAATTAAGGGGCCTTTAGAGAAATTACTTGCTTCATGTATGGCTCGGGCAAACATCTCTTTGCCGACACCGGTATCGCCCAATAACAGAACAGGAAGCGGTGTCTTAGCTGCTTTGCCGGCCTTTTCTATACTGGCTTGAACCGACGCACTTTGCCCTGATATTTTTTCAAATGGATCAGCTTGTGAGTTACATTTAATCGATGCGATATTAGCAGGCGCACTTGTTCGTAGTGCGGAACGTTTGTTTGTAGGCAGTTCTATCTTGAAGCCAATAATTTCGTTTTTATCTTTAACCAGTTCAATCCAGTCACTTGATAGCCACAGCCCCTCGTCATGAGGATACATGATTTCTTCTCCACCAAAGCGTTCTAACGATAAACGAGATTTCAGAGAAGGATTAAACTCAACGTACAGTGCGCTGAGTAGAGAGCAGGCATTTTGAGAGTAGTCAATTAGTCTACCCTGCCTATCAAATAACATTTTTCCGGCATTACGGTGACTGTTTCTAAAGTCACAATTGCTATTTTCTCGAATAAGATTCCATTGATCAGATGTATTTTTGGCAAGCGATAATTGAATCTGGTTGGCCCATGAGACCACTAAGGGTACGTGGAATTTATCAAATGTGTTTGATAAGCCTGAGGCATCTATTACGCCAATTAGCTGATTATCGTAGGGGTCGTTAATAATTCCAGCGGTACAGGTCCAGGGCTTAAAGCCTTGTATAAAGTGTTCCTCTCCGTGTACTTGTGTCGGCATACCCGTTGCCATTGCCGTGCCTATAGCATTCGAGCCGGATACAGTTTCCTTCCAGCCGCTACCAGGAACCATCCCGATGCCGACAGCATCGTCAATACATTTAGGAGCCCCAACGACTTCAAGGTTGACGCCATTGTAGTCAGTCAGAATCAAAACGGTCTCAAGATCATGTAAAAATACTTTCGCCTGGGCTAAAACAGGTCGCGCGCACTTCATCAGGTCAGTATTTTTTTGGCGAAGAATATGCAAAGCGCCTTCGGTTGCCAAAAGTGGCGCTGCAGTTTGTTGAGGGTTGACGCCTTGAGATAGACAACGCCCCCATGAGTTGGCAATCATCTCTCGCACAGGAAGGTTTTTTGACTCTCCCCCCGAACAAAGGAAATTATCCCACGCACTATCAATATCTTTTTGGGAGTAATAGTGTGTATTGAAATCGGCTTCTTTTAATGGCTGACTCATGGAATGTCGTTGTTTAATCTCGTAGCGTACAAAATCTGTTTTAAGGGCCTTTTCTGTAAAATTTGTATAGAATCTTTATTAGGCATAGAAGTTGCAATAGTAGCATTGTTCAGTAATTTCCACAAAATTGAATGAGCAGCCATATATGTATCTGAATCTAATAGGTTTATTTTCAAAAAACGCAATAAAATATACCATAAAATTATATGGTTTTGAGCGACCGTTGCATTTTGACACACATGTCGTTCCTATATAGCTCGGTACGTTCGATCTTATGATTGTCCATGTAAATATAATAACCATATATATCAAGTGCTTATGCTGTTGCCTAGTGGTGCTTTCGACTTTGGCATAAAACTTGTTCCCCCCATCTACAGATATCGTTGTACGGTGGCGCTTGTTCTTGTAAGCAAAAGAACGAATCTGATGACGATTTTTTAAAAAAAACTCTTTGAAGGGGGAGGAATGAAAAAATATAACAGCAATATTTTGAAAACCATGGGTTTTCTATTGTGTATCGGGGG
>Ga0209630_10000788_pt1 | contig 35879 bp, 40 predicted proteins | sample COG_01_FD_184745 | JGI IMG/M metagenome (GOLD analysis project Ga0209630, IMG submission 184745) | Pelagic Microbial community sample from North Sea - COGITO 998_met_01 (SPAdes) (version 2) | ecosystem: Environmental > Aquatic > Marine > Neritic zone/Coastal water | place: Helgoland, sampling...
CCCCGGCCGGCCGTTGGGTCGGCCTCGAATTCGTGGCTTCGGACGGGTCCTCGATTTCCTATGTCTGCCGCGTTTGCAGGTCAAAACCCATATGAACAGTTCACAGGCCCGGACTCACGCATGGATAACGGGCGCGAGCAGCGGCCTCGGGGCGGCATTGGCGAACAGTTATTCCGCGGATGGCGCGCAAGTAGCGTTGACCGCGCGCTCACGGGACCGACTCGACGCGTGTGCGGCCGCCTTGCCGACGCCCGGCAACGGCAGTGTCCACCCCGCCGATGTAACCAGGCGCGACGAACTGTCCGACGCGATTTCCGCAATTGAGAATACCGCTCCAATCGATCTGGCGATTTTGAACGCCGGCACGTATACGCCGACGAGCCTCGATGAATGGAATACCGCGTCAATACGTGATTTGTTCGAAACGAATTTTTTCAGCGTCACGACGTCTATTGAATTGCTGCTGCCGTACATGCGCGCACGTGGTCGCGGCCATATCGCTGTCGTCGCATCGGTTGCAGGTGATATCGGCCTCCCATACGCTGCCTCTTACAGCGCGAGCAAAGCCGCATTAAATCGAATCTGCCAATCGCTGCGTCCTGAACTCGAGCGTGAAGGGATCCGCATCTCGGTGATCAACCCAGGGTTCGTGCGTACCCCGCTGACATCGCTCAATACGTTTCCCATGCCATTCCTGATTGATGCGGATCGTGCCGCCAACATCATCCGGGACAAGCTCGCACGTGGCCACTTCGAGATCCGCTTTCCCTGGCGCATGAGCGTCGCCATGCGGCTGCTGGCCGCCCTGCCGCCGTCGCTGACATTGCTGCTGACTCGGCGTATGTTGCGTCAATGACCGACGCGCTCGACATTTACACTACAGCCCTTCAATCTCTCACTGCCGATCGGCTGGACGGGCTCATGTTGCTGGTTGGGGAGGACATGCATTTTCGCGATCCGTTTAACGACTGCCGTGGACGCGATCATTACCGTGCCATACTCGAAGACATGTTCGATAAGCTCGGCGCGATCAAGTTCAGCGTAGACGCGTCTGCCTGGGTCGCACCACGCGATGCGGGGGGCGCGCGGATGGCTCTGATCAAATGGATGTTAGCGGCCGAATTGCAAAAAAAGCCGTGGTGCGTCGAAGGTTGCTCAGACATTCGTTTCGGCCCAAGCGGGCTGGTACTCGCCCACTACGACTATTGGGATGCAGCGTCAGGACTATACGAGCGATTCCCCGTGATCGGAGGAGTACTCAAACTGATGCGTAGACGTATCCGCGTTGATTAAAGAATTCTCATCGCTGCGGCTAGTAGGGATTGGAAAAGATACGGCGCGTTGTTCCTCATCGCGTCCTGGTACTGACCGAATCGATCCAGGCGATGCGCTATAAAACCGCTAAGTGCAGCGCGCTTCCGCCGTCGTAACCACGGCTTTTGTCAGCGACGACAGTCGGAACCCATTCATCGTCGTCCCAACAAGGTCAATAGTCGCGGCGGAACGACGTTGCCAATTTATGCTTCGATCACCGCAATCGTCTAAAGATCGCCGGTGTGAGCGGGCGCCCGTTCGGTTATTACCTCGAACGACCAATACCGATTTGGACACGCTCCGCACAAGCCACGCCGCTAAGGTATGCCCCCTCCAGCGGCGGCGCGACGCACCAATCGCCGCATACGCCGAGTCTCGAGTCGTCATCCCATAAAGCGTTTATCCGCAGCGCGTTCGCAACGCGTGCGAATCCCCAAAGATGGCCCGCCATGTGTAAGGGACGGATCTCCCGGATCCCAATCGTCGTAAAAAACGATGCTGCTAACTTCTGTGCAACTTCCTCGGGCGCAGTGCGAATATGCTCCCGCGACCAGGCTTCACCAGCGTGAACGACCCAGCGCTCAAGCGCATCTCGGCCCGGCTTGCTCGAATCGCGAGCGGCCCAGGCGAAATCGAGGCAGTCGAAGAACGCGCCATCAAATGGAACCGGCAAGGGCTCTTCGAGCGTCATCATCAACGCCCAGCACGGAATCGAACGTGCTTGCGCGAGCTGATGCAGCAACGCACCGTGTCGCGGCACCAGGGCGCGTGCCTGCTCGGGCGGCATGGCCAGAACCATCGCGTCGTATTCGCCGAGATCCAGTCCGTCTCCGTCAATCAATTGCCAGCCCCGCGCGCGGATGCGCGCAGTGGCGATCCGTGTACGGTCTGCACGTCGAGTGGGCCGGCGAGGCTTTCAATCATCGAACGCATGGCAGGGACCCCAACGTAGCGCCGGGTGTCGCACTTCGGTATATATTGCCCTTCGCGAAACTCTACGATGCGACCGTTCCACGGCGCGACGCCTCCGCCCCGCTCAAGCGCTTTTACCACGCGCGCAAAGTTCGGATCGGTCACCGTGAAATATTGAGCACCGTGATCGAAAGTCTCAGGCTCGGGTTTAGATGCGCAACGCTCACCGATATGCCTACTGCGCTCGAACACGGTAACTCTAAAACCGGCGTCCCTGAGTTCCAGCGCAGCAGCGACGCCTGCCAGTCCGGCACCCACGATGGCCACACTCGCCATGTCAATATTCCTCGCCGTGTCATGATTCGAAAAACGACTACGGCACTGTTTTAAACCGAACTTGTCTGAACAGACTGTTCATATCGAGCAGCGGCAAGTCTCGCCTGTTCCCGAGACGATTCCTTACCGCATGGGGCCATAGAGTGAATTTAATCGCAGCGATAGGCCCACTCTAAATACGCGCCAGCCGCGGTCGAAGCCGACGCGAGCAGTAATCCCTTTCAACCGTTCCGCATGAGCGAAATGAATTTGTACTGCTTGCGTTGTGAATCACCGCGCCTCGGCGCGGCAATCTAGGCGATAAACTCTGCGCGGGCTGTGGGTTTCGATTTAAACACGCCGCCAAGCGCCATCGTTTGTGTGCGCGAGTTAGTGTCCATGACGCCACGGGCTTTCACACAATAATGCATCGCATCGACTGATACGGCGACGTCGTCGGTTTCCATCAAGGTCTGTAGCGCCACCAATACCTGCTGCGTCAACCTTTCCTGAACTTGCGGTCGCTGGGCAAAAAACCGCACGATGGGGTTTATTTTCGACAGCCCGATAATTTTATTCTTGGGGATATAGGCGACCTTCGCCGAACCGTCGATCGTGACGAAATGATGTTCACACGTGCTGGTCACGTCGATATCGCTGATCTTTACCATCTCATCGACCCCCATTTTGTTTTCGATCATGGTCACTTTTGGAAATCTTGCGTAGTCAAGGCCAGCGAATATCTCGTCAACGTACATTTTCGCTATTCGTTGTGGTGTATCGCACAGGCTATCGTCGGCTAAATCGAGCCCGAGCGTAACGACGATATCTGTAAACGCCTGTGCGATTCGGCGGCGTTTCTGGTCGTGATCGAGATGCTGCGCAATCATGGGCGTCTCCAACCCCTGTTCAATCAACGCGTTGCGCACGAGACTAGCCGCGGCCGAATATTGAGATCGAAGATCGATTGTTTGGTTCGCCAGTTCCACAGTCATACTTGCTTCCTCCTTACTTTGGTAAACGTGCAGTCCCACGGCTACGCGCGAATACCTGGTTCTGATTTGTTTTGCTTAGTCGACGGTAAACAACGGCCACGGCAGCCTCATCCACCATCACAGCGAGTGCTGCGGCCAAATAGGTTCGATACATGCCATCTCCGAAGGACCTCTTTAGCTCTATACAATCTAATACGCCGCACAGGCCCGATAAGGTCACGTGATGCGGACAAAAGTCCCTCTAAACTCGATCTCGCCAGCGTCGAATTTAAAACCGACGAATACGTTCGACAGCGGTTTTTAGCGCCCGAAGACCGATTGCGTCACAGCGCAGGTATTCCTTTTTAACCCGATGATCGATTTTTTTTACGCTGCGTAGGTGAGTTGATTCTCGCGCACCAGTGATATTCGGATACAGCAGAGCCACTATACGAGCGATTCCCATTGGTCGGGGGCGCGGTTAAGTTGTTGCGCGGATGCATCCGGGTCGGTTGAAGAACCGGTGTAGATACGACTCAACAGGCCTATTACGCAGCATTTCAACGCAACTGGCAGCACGACGTACAAAAATAGTAAGACCGTCGGATCCGACGGTTCCCCGTCCGCCGCGCCGTGCCCACTGACGCCCAGTCCGACAAAAGCGGCGACGGTGGCAACGGCGAGTGCGAGCTTTGTTGCCATCGACCACAATGCGAATGCCGTCGCCGTTCGACGGCGACCGGAACGTTCGCGATCATGCCCGAGAATGTCAGCTTGCAGGGAAGGCGGTAATGCAAGGTCGGCGCCCAGGGTCATACCGCTGGCAATGCAGATCCCGATGAACCACACGGCCGTCGATTGATCGAGCCACAGAACCTGGGCAAAAACCAGCACGTTGAACGCGATAGCAGCCTTCCAGGCGCGACTTTTACCGTAGCGTCGCGCCATTGTTAACCACAGCGGCATCGCGACGACCGCCGCGCCGAAATAACACACGAGCAGAACATAAAGGTCGCTATCGTCGAGCGCGAAGTAATCACGCACCACGATAGGAAACAAGACGGCCGGCAAACCGTTAGCAATGCCGTTCACAAACCAGCATGTCAGCGTCCGCCGAAACTCCTGGAGCTGCCAGAGATCGCCGATGTCGGACACGCTAATGCGTTCGTGATTAGCGCGTACCGCTGGCTCCGGCACGAGCAGCGCGAATCCAATCATTGCCGGCACGCCGAATGCAATCGCCGCAACGCTGAGTGCTAACAGCGGCGCAACATCTTCTGCTGCACCTGGCAAAGTCGTGACCAGCAGCGGCAGCGTGAGCGCAAGCAGCATGCCGCACAAACCCGCCGCCTCACGACTCGCGGTTAAGCGCGAACGTTCGTGATGATCGTGTGACAGTTCTGCGCCCCATGCCGTGTACGGCACCATCAATAAAGTCCACCCTGTGAACAGTACGATCGAACCAAGCCCCAACCACAATGGTGTTACCGGCGCCGGGGGTAGTGCCAACATAAACAGGCCGGCAGCGGCAATGAGCGCGCCGGCCAGCACCAGGGGTTTGTAGCGGCGGCCGCGCCAGTAGAAGCGATCGGCGACCGTACCCACGAGCAAATCACTGGCTAAATCGATAATGCGTGCCGCCCCGAGTACCAGCCCCGTGAGCAAAAATCCGAGCCCGAGATCGATTGCGTACCAGCTTGGCAGCAGGACTGCCACGGGAATCACCGGCAGCGCAGCGATCATCCCCGGTAATCCGTACCCGAAAACGACGCGCAGCGGCAATCCTGTCATCCGGCCGGCCGGCGGTGAAAGTGTGCTTGCCAGATCACCCGGCATGTTCCAGACGAACCTGAACGACGTCGGTCGCACCGGTACGAAAGCCAGCTTCACAATAGGCGAGATAGAAATGCCACAGACGCCGGAATCGCTCGTCGAAACCCAATTGGCGGATCTCACTCCAGGCACTATCGAAACCGTCCCGCCAGTGTCTGATCGTCTGGGCGTAATCGGGACCGAATTCAAATCGATCCGTCACGCTTAGTCCGGCGCGACCAAACGTCTCCTCGAGAGCCGTTTTGCTCGGCAGCATTCCGCCTGGAAAAATGTATTTCTGGATAAAATCGGGCGTTTTGCGGTAACCGTCGAATCGCGACTCGTCGATCGTAATGACCTGGAGCGCGGCAACGCCGCCTGGCCGCAACAGCCGCCGCAGCTGCGACGCGTAGGTATCCCAGTACGCTTCGCCGACAGCTTCGAACATTTCAATCGACACGATGCGATCGAAACGGCCATCGAGATCGCGGTAGTCGCAGAAATTTACCTGCGCCCGATCACTAAGACCCGCATGCGCGATCCGATCTTGCGCGTAACGGCACTGTTCCCGTGAAATCGAAACGCCGGTGACGTCCGCGCCGCGTCTCGCGACGTGTTCCATGAACCCTCCCCACCCGCAGCCGATTTCGAGCACGTGATCGCCAGGCGTGATCCCCGCCAAGTCCGCGAGACGAGCGTATTTTCGCTCTTGCGCGTCGGCGAGCGATTCATCGGGGTGGCTGAAAATCCCGGCCGAGTACGTCATCGACGGATCAAGCCAGTGTGCATAGAACGCGTTACCGAGATCGTAGTGGTAAGCAATGTTCCGGCGTGCCTGTCGAGGCGAATTAGCACGCAGGTGATGCTGCAGTTTCGCGTTGAGGCGAGCGAAAACGCCGAGACCGGGTATTGCCCCGCGATCCGCATCGTCGTTGCGGGCGGCAAAGTGCAGGAAGCTCGTCAGTGAGTCCGTATCCCAGTCTCCGGCGAGATACGACTCGGCGAATCCGATCGATCCACCCGTCGCCAGCGCCCACAACGGCTTGAGATTATGTAGACGTAAGTGCGCGTCCGGACCCGGTGCGTCCGATCCGGTGTAACGCAACACTTCGCCGTCCGGCATGTCGATCGCTAGTGTTCCCGCGCGAACCAGACGTCCGATCCGTTCAAGCGCGATGCGGGTGAAAGACGGTATAAAGCGCGGCGCGGCGGCCGCAGAAGGCGTTTGTTTCATAATTCTGTTCCGATGGATGTCTGTCGTCGCGTCGTCGTGTGGCGGACCAACGGGAAGCCACGCAGCCAAAGTCTCAAGGCTTCGTAATGGATGCCGGCCACGACCTTGCCGGTCGCCACGGGATGCGTGAGCGCGAGTTTGCGTATTGCTGCCGCCCCGAATGGCTGATGGCTGCCAGTAAAGCCAGCGTGCAGCTGCCGCTCTCCGCCCGCGAAATAATCGATGCCGATGCGCATGCGGTCGTCGGACGAGTCGACGAGAAATTCATAGTGCCCTTGCAGATCGAAAAACGGCGAAACGAACATGGCCTTGTCACAGCGCTGACGGATCGCGCCCCGGGTGGACTCGACCGGCGCCACGTACGCAATGCGTTCGCCGAACGTACTATTGACTTCATAGATCATCGCGCCAGTGGAACCATCGCTACGGCAACAAAACACGACGCTGATAGGGTTGAAAACGTAACCGAACATGCGCGGCATCGTGAGCATGCGGAAGCGCCAGTCGTCGCCGCCGCAACCCGCTTCATGCAGAGCATCAATAAGCCAACCGCACAGCGTCCTAGGATCGCCCGTCCCGTGATCGGTGTCGCGAAAACTGAACCAAGCCCGCCTGTTGACGCCAAAAAGACGCGATACCTGATCGAGTTCGCTCAGTTCATCGAGGTCGAGCAGCAAATAGAACGTCTTATAACGAAACGCGTGCCCACGCCCGGTGAAGCGGCGATGATAGACCTCGCCCGTGTAAATCGCGGAATTCATGCACTCAGCGCCGCGCGCGGCTGGATCTGGGGCTTGTCATAACTATGCGGCAGGCGCGTATAAGGGCCGACGTTCGCCCACGGACGCGTGCAGCCGAGCTGTTCAGCGACCCACAATCCCGATTGCAGCGCGTCCTCGTGAAAACCGTGACCGAAATAGCTGCCGCAGAACCAGGTCCGTTGTCGACCCTGGAGCGCGATCGATTGCTCCTGCTGATGCGAAGTTGCGGCAGTAAAGATCGGATGCTCATAAGCGTACCGCCCGTGCGTCAGTATGCCGGCCGGGTCGCGTGTCGGATTCAAGGTGACGAACAACTGGCGATCGGTTTTTAAGGGCTGCAATCTGTTCATCCAGTAGCTCACGCAGAGCGGCGTGGTGTCTTGCGTTTGCTCACCTTGCAGGTAGTTCCAGCTCGACCACGCTGCCCGCCGGCGCGGCATCAAGCGCTGATCTTCGTGCAGATAAGCCGTATTTCGGCTGTATTCGAACGCACCGAGTATTGACCGCTCCGCCGCCGTTGCATCGCCGAGCAGCGCCAAAGCCTGGTCCGCGTGCGTCGCGATCACGACGTCGTCGTAGCGTTCTGCATGACCAGTGCCATCGACGAGCGTCACCCCGCCGGCGTCACGTGTGATCGTATTGATCGGCGTGCCTGCGCGAACGGTCATCACCGCATCATCAACGAGTCGGGACACGTATTCGCGACTACCGTCGCATACGGTTCTCCATTGCGGCCGGCGGCCGAGGTCGAGCAGACCGTGATTATCAAAAAAACGAATGAATGCATCGGCCGGGTACTGTGCAATATCCCGCCGCGATGCGGACCAGATCGCAGACGCCATCGGGATAAGATGATCGTCAATAAATGCATCGGAATACGCTTCGCGGTGCAGCAGATCCTGCACTGTAAGCTGCGCTGCATCGGACTCCAGGTAGCCTGGCGCGGCAGCGTAGAAGCGTCTGATATCACGCAGCATGCGCCAGAATCGGAGACTGATGGCGTTGCGCGGCTGCGCAAAGACGCCGGCGAGATCCGAGCCCGAATACTCCACCCGTCCGTCGTCGAGCGACACGCCAAACGACATATCACTCTCGGCGGTGGCGACACCCAGGGTGTCGAACAGCGCAATGAGATTGGGATAGTTACGAACGTTATAGACAATAAAGCCGGTATCGACCGCGACGGCCCGCCCGTTATCATCAATCTCGACGGTGTTCGCGTGCCCACCAAGTCGCCCGTTGCTATCGTATAGGGTAACGTCGTGAAGTCGCGACAACGACCAGGCCGCACCGAGTCCGGCGATTCCGCCGCCGACAACGGCTATTTTCTTTACGGGGATGGGGTCGTTTGACATGCGCAAGTGCTCCCGAGAAAGATTCGTCAAGAAGGGGTACGCTCCGCCGGGCCGGATGGATCACGGCGGTGGGTGATCCGATTCGGGGCCAGCGGCGTATCGGGAGGTATGCTTGCTCTAATGTCCGATGAACGCATGAAAATGCCTGATAACGTGATACCCCTGACGGTCGGTGACGACACCGGCGTTGACGCCATGCGCCGCGCCGAGACGCTCCTGCTCGTTAAAGTGCGGGACACCGGGGATCGGCAGGCCTATAAGGAATTGTTCGACGCATTCACGCCGCGACTACGTGCCTATGCCCGGAACCACGGTTGCGAGGCTGGGGCGGCTGAGAACGTAGTCCAGGACGTGATGGTCACGGCGTGGACACGGGCGCGTCTATTCGATCCGGACAAAGCCTCTGCGCGCACCTGGATATATACCCTCGTGCGAAACCGCCTCATAGACCAGCATCGCGCCGGTGAGCGTCGACAGCGAGCCTACGACGGCTACGCAACAACATATTCCGAGTCGATCAGCGACGTCGACAGTTCCGAGAAGGACCTGCGTAATTCGCGCTTAACCGCGTTACTTGTCGAGCTGCCCCAAGAGCAGAGACAAGCCGTTTTGATGGCTCATATCGAAGGTAAGTCGCACCGCGAAATTGCCGAAGAACTGAATGTGCCAGTGGGTACGATCAAATCGCGCACCCGCCTCGCGCTGCAGCGACTTCGCAAAGTAATGGAGGATCCGGCATGAGCGCGATCCATCACCCAAGCACGGCCTGGTTGCTCGATTACGCAACGGGGAATGCACCGCCGCTGTTCGAGACCGTAATTCGCGCGCACGTTGGCGCCTGCGCAGATTGTCGCCACGAGATCGCCTTCGCGGAAAACCTCGGCGGCGAACTCATCGCATCCGGAAGCGCCAATTCGACGGGCACGCTGAGCGCGCAGGACATCTGTGACCGGTATGAACAACAGGACGATGCAGGTACACCGTTTTCACGCGCCGACGAAGTCGCGTTGAATGGCGGCATCGAACAATTCGTCGCGACATACCTCAACAGAAGCGTGGACGCACTACCGTGGAAAAGCCTTGGCGGTGGCCTCAAAATCTGCCGGCTCGCTGAAGAGCACGGCGCCCACATGTGGATGTTGCGAGGGCAAGCCGGCACCGTACTGCCCGAACATACGCACGGCGGCAGTGAGCTGACCCTGGTACTCAAAGGTTCTTATTTCTGTGGCTCGGATATTTTCCACGCCGGTGATATCGAAGATGCCGACGAGGATACCGAACACCAACCTGTGATCACGCGGGACGGCGAATGTATATGCCTCGCAGTGACGGAGGGGAATCTCCGCTTCAAAAAACTTCTGCCACGACTGGCGCAGCCATTTATCGGTATTTGACACCCACAGCGATCTCGGCTTTTGGCCCTGCGTACGTGTTAAGAATGGCTTTGGAGTGTTGCTCCGAAACCAGGCCGTGTGGTTACCGGTCAAGTACTCGGTCGCAGGCAAGTGTTCGCCGAATGCATGCACCAGTAGCATACGGGTGGCGTCAACGCGGCGGCCGCAGTTATGAGCACATTGCCCACGGCGAAATAAATCGAATAAAGACGCATGCGTATTTTCGGCATGCATCGAATATTAACTAGCCACTGGCGGGTTTACGCGAGCACTACGACACTGCACGTTTTATGAATTAGTCTATGTCCGTCGGGGGCCGAGCTTTTTCTGCCGGACAGTCGCTGCTCGCCCCGCGCTTAGCCCGAATTATAAAGTTTGAAGTCCTGGGAAGAACCGGCGCGATTCAAGGCGGTGCGATGTCGGAACGAGAAATCTATCTCAACCACGCGGGTACAAGTTGGCCGAAACCGCAGGTCTGCGTATTCCGGCCGAAGCCGATCACCCATTCCGGCGCAAGCCGATCACCCATTCCAGCCGAAGCCGATCACCATTTCCAGCGCAAGCCGATCACTGATTCCAGCTGAAGCCGATCACTTTTCGGTCTTTGCCGGAATGTGGTTTGGCCGTTGAGGGAGCGCTAGCAAACGCAGGATAACAACCCGCCATGGGATGCTGGACGTTTTTTCGTCCAGAGGAAGCCCGATGGCTTATACGAGGTTATCCATGCGCAAACTACGCGATATTCTACGGCTGCATTTTGCCGCCGCCTTAAGCAACCGAGCGATTGCCCGTGCCATCGGGGTATCGGCCTCGACGGTCAGTGATTGTCTGGTCCGGGCACGTGCCGCGGGGATCGGCTGGCCGCTGCCGGAGAGCCTGAGCGACACGGCGCTCGATGAGGCGCTGTACGGTCCACGCGTCAGCCGGCAAGCCTGCGCCCCGGCAACGCTAGCGGATTATGCCGAGGTCCACCGTGAACTGCGGCGCAAAGGCGTGACCCTGATGCTGCTGTGGACTGAGTACTGAGTACAAGGCGCTCAATCCCGACGGCCTGATGTACGCCGCGTTCTGCGCGCGCTACCGCGCCTGGCGAGGACATCTCGATGTCGTCATGCGCCAGACACATCTCGCCGGCGATAAGTTATTTGTCGACTATGCCGGCCACACCATGCCGGTGATTGACCGTACGACCGGTGAAGTGCGCCAAGTGCAAATCTTTGTCGCTGTCCTCGGTGCGTCCAACTACACCTATGCGGAAGCGACATGGACGCAATCTCTGCCCGATTGGATTGGTGCTCATACGCGCGCCTTCGCTTTCTTGGGTGGCGTACCCAATATCGTCATCCCCGACAACCTCAAAAGCGGCGTCACCCGGGCGCATCGTTATGATCCCGATCTAAATCCCACCTACCAGGACATGGCTGCCCATTACGGCGTCGCCGTGGTGCCCACCCGAGTGCGTAAGCCGCAGGACAAAGCCAAAGTCGAAGTGGGCGTCCAAATCGTCGAGCGCACCCTCCTCGCGGTCCTGCGCAATCGGCAGTTCTTCTCACTCGCCGAGCTTAACGACGCCATCGCCGAGTTGCTCTCCCGACTCAATCAACGCCCCTTCAAGAAACTACCCGGCTCACGCCACAGCCAGTTCGACGCACTTGACCGCCCGACTCTGAAACCGTTGCCCACCAGCCGTGCGTTGCGACAGCTGTCATGCCGAGCACCTGGTCGCCTTCAGCTGTAAACGTCGGGGTTTTTGCCCAAGCTGCGGCGCCCGGCGCATGGCCGAGAGTGCCGCGCTGCTAGTCGACGAGGTGTTTCCCGAGCAGCTGGTGCGCCAATGGGTGCTGAGCGTCCCGTACCCGTTACGCTTCCTGTTTGCCAGCCGCCCTGAAGTGATGGGCCGAGTGCTGGGCATCGTCTACCGCTGCATCGCCACGCACCTGATCAAAAAGGCCGGCTTTTCCCGCAAGATGGCCCAGACCGGAGCGGTCACCCTGATCCAGCGCTTCGGCAGCGTGCTGAACCTGAACGTCCATTTCCACATGCTGTTTCTGGATGGGGTGTAGGTCGAGCGTCGGGATGGTTCGCTGCGTTTCCGCTGGGTGAAAGAACCGACCAGTGCCGAGTTGGCCCGGCTGACCCAAACATTGGCATTGCGCATCGGCCGCTACCTCGAACGCCAGGGATTGTTGGAACGCGATGCGGACAATAGCTATCTGGCTCGCGATGACCTTGAGGCCGGGCCGATGGAACAACTCCTGGGTTCGTCGATCACCTATCGGATTGCCGTCGGGCCGCAGCAGGGTCGCAAAGTGTTCACGCTGCGAGAGGCTGGCGGCGTGGGACGAGCCCTTCGATGACGGGGTCGGTAAGGTCGCTGGATTCTCCTTGCACGCCGGCGTGGCGGCGCGGGCGGTTCAACGCCAGAAGCTCGAGCGGCTGTGCCGCTACATCAGTCGGCCGACCATTGCGGAGCAGCGTCTATCGTGTGACCGGGCGGTAGCGGCGATTCAGTGCTCATGCTTCATCTCGATTGGTGGGGTGATGGGCTGATGGTTATCAATAGACACACAAAAATAGTGTTTGTCCCAGCGCTGGCGGTTGGCGCCTTCACCAACCACAACAACCCCAAATAGAAAAGTATGAGTATAAGACGAATAAACGCCGCTTCTGCCAATTCCGTCGGGTGACTCTAGCTAACGCAGCAGCGGTCAAGCGCTGGTTCGAGTGGGTGTTGGCTGCAACCGAGTTCATCGGGCGCGAGAATTTGCACCTTTCGGCACAGAACATCTGCTTGTTTCAAGTCGGCGGCCGCCGTCTGCGTCTGTCGAACCAACACCATCGGCTACCACGAAGCGGACGAAGGGATCTGCCAATGTCCGCGCGTCGTATCCAACAACAAAAACACAATGCCCGCTCGTTGCAGCGAGAGCGAACTTGTCGGTCTAGTGAAAAGAAATCTAACGAATGCCTTATGATGCGGCGATGATTTCGCTGCGTCGCGCCAACTCGACCGACTTGGATTTTCTTACCGAATTCACGTTGGCGCCGAGTGGGCCCAAGCTCGAAGCACTGCTTGAGCGTAGTGAGGTGCAGATTGTTACAGCTGATCACACGCCCGTCGGATTCTTATCGTTTTCTATCTTGTGGGGAACACTGCCGTTCCTTGAGTTCATTGAGATCCTGGTGTCCCAGCGCGGCCGCAAGATCGGTGCAACTTCGGTTAGGGCCTGGGAGCAGGAAATGAGGGGCAGGGGCTTCGACCTTGTGCTGGTTTCAACCAGTGCGGACAGCAACGCACAACATTTCTGGCGCAAGATGGGCTACGTTGATTGCGGCGCGCTGACTGTGCGCGGCAAAGCTGCAGAGGTCTTTTTAAAGCGGCCAATTTAATCGAGTGCTACAGCCACGATGTTCTCGAGGTCAGACAAAATTCCAAGCTAAGCGGACACTAGATTCGCCGACTTGTCGGGCTCTCACCGGCCAAGTTCGGACATGCGCGAGCTTAAACGAGAAGACTTAATACCGAACTTTATACATGCGGCGGTCAATGACGACCAGGCGCTCTACGCTCCACTGTGTTGTTACACATCGTACTCGATCCGAAAATTACCTTATTACAAATAAGAACTGTCGCTATTCGGTATTTTTTTCCAATGCATCAGTCGGGTGAGTTGGTCCGATCCCTGAAATCCTGCCAAACTCAATTAGCCAGGTTGATCAGGGTCTCGAGGTCGCGCCGCATCCCCTTGAGTTTCTTATCGAGTCGAATCGATTGCTTCGCATCGCGTAGATTGACCGTATCGGCAATGAGGCCGTTGATGACATGCAGATTATGCGCAAAGCGCTTGGCGTATTCGCCAGAACGCTGCCCATCTCGCGCGGCCAACGCTTCGACAACTGACGTTTGCCATCCGGGCTCGCGCTTGAGCAATTCCTGTAGGCGTATGAGCCAAGCACGCCGGTCCTCGAGCCAGGCATGATCGAAGCGCTGCAGAGATCCAGCACTGACGAATAGAATGTCTTTTTGCTGCGGCGAAAGCCTGCCCAAAAATTCGCTCAGATTATCCTGCAGGCTTTCGAAAAGATCATCCGCATACTCGGCCTCACTACGAGAGAGATATTCCTTTTCGTGGTCGGCTTGTTTGTCCCACAGCGCCTCGATGAAGTCTGCCATCTGTGCTTCAGACAACTCATCGCCGAGACCCAAGGCTATCGGCAGGATTCGGTTCTCGATGCGTTGCCAGGCAATAAGCAAAAAATTCGCCCAAATTTGCACGGTGCCTGTGTCTACTGGTTGCTCAAGATCACGCTCGATTCGATCGAGGATACGGATGTAGGATTCGAGTTCGTCGTTGCGGTGCCAATCGAGTAGAACGCGAAGCTGCACTTTGAATTCGCTATTCTGTGCGCGGTTGAGGTCGACATAGTCGCCGACATGCCACGGGATCAGCCAGTCGAGCCTGTTATACATGAACGTATTGCTGCACCCGACGAGGATCGCGAGATACAGAAGAGCCAGCCAGCGGTGGGTTCTTCTACTAAACATAGTCCGGACCTATCCTACATGCCAGGCCGGATAAACGCTCAGTTCCAGTGCTGCGGAAACCTTGGTGCCGGTGCCGAGATCGAGGAATTGATGCGGGCGCTTAGTCTGCGTCCGTACTTCTGCGAGGCTCACTGCATGCGCCCAAGCGCGCTTCGCGCGTCCATTGCATCGTTTGGAAGCATAATCAGCGCGCCGAGCGCCAAACGGAAAAAGCGGCCCGCGCCGCGAGCCCTTTCAGATCGGCAAGAATTCAAGGCGTCGCATCTGACGAGTCTTTTGGGACTGGTTGTCGCTTCGGTCAGTTAGCGCTTTATAGCCGCGGCAATACGCGTCCATTCACTACGCCAAAAACTGACATTCGCGATCGCGATGCTGATCGACTTGAACGGCCACAAGCAGCCATGCGCCAACTAGAAAGGCGCTTACAAAAAAAACCGCCGAAGCGGGTCTACTGATGGCGACTCTTGCTAAGATGGTGTCTCGAAGCGACTTCTTAAAAGCCAATCCTCGCGTCCACCGCTTTCAACAGGCAGACTCATCACTGTTCTAGTGGTGAATTGATATGCACGCAAAGCCCAATCTGCCCATCAAGATCTGCAAAACCTGCGAGCGAGCCTTCACTTGGCGGAAAAAGTGGGCGCGCGACTGGAATTTGGTGAAATACTGCTCGAAGCGCTGTCGTGGTGACAGGAACACGCTATCAACACGGCACGCCGTGCGCCCAGACAAGGAACTCCGTGATGCCTGAGGGACCCGAGATTCGGCTGGCAGCCGACAAAATTGCACGCGTGCTGATCGGAGAGCCATTGCGCAAGGTGATACTGACGCCACCGCTAATTCAGGATTATGAAGAGGTCCTGCGAGGAGCAACGGTCACAGCCGTCGACACGCGCGGCAAAGCGATGCTGACACACTTCGATAATGGCCTGGTGATGTACAGCCACAATCAGCTGTATGGACGCTGGTATACGAGCAAACTGCCCAAATTACCGAAAACCACGCGCAGTCTCAGGGTTGCTTTCGACACCGACAGTCATACGGCAAGGCTCTACTCGGCAACCGATATCGACATTCTTGAACGTGACAAGCTGGCACAACATCCGTTTCTACGCGCTATCGGGCCTGATGTTCTGGATAAGAAGACCACAGCAGCCAAGATCCTCAAGCGTCTCAAGTCGGATCGATTTTCGGGCCGTGCCTTTGGCAATCTGTATCTTGACCAGCACTTCCTGGCAGGAATCGGCAATTATCTGCGCTCGGAGATTCTTTGGTGCGCCGGGGTTTTTCCTACCAGCCGGCCAAGAGATCTCGGCGACGAGCGTCTCAAGAAACTTGCTGGCGAAACACTGAAGATCAGCCGCCGCTCCTACAAAACTCGCGGGATCACTGTTACGCCCAGTCTTGCGAAGCGACTAAGGAACAGTGGCACACGTTATGCGGACTATCGACACTTCGTGTTTACCCCCGACGGCCAACCCTGCTACGTGTGCGGTTCCAGCGTTGAACGGACGGATGTCGGCAGTCGCAAGCTGTTCTATTGTCCGACATGTCAGCAGCGATGACGCCTCAAGCCGATCACTGATCCTTGAATATAAGACGAACAAACGCCCTTTATCGCGATCCCGTCGAACACCGCCGGTTCATCAAACCGTCGTCAACCGACACTTCGACACGGCGTTGGCCTGAATTGCGCGCCCGAGCCGAAAGAAAGTCCGCACGTCGGCGCAATTTTTCGGCGTTTTTCTTGGTTAACACGACAGCGTCCGTGCAGCCTCTTCGAGGTCGCCGCACGGCTGCTTGGTCGATACGTCTTAGCCGAATAAGCGGCCTCGGGGTGTATCTCGAGACGGAGGCGAATGCATAATCATTGTGGAGTCTCTGCGCTCTAGGTGAAGGAGGCTCTTCTCAATCACCACGGGAGCTTCGATGCAGGCGATGAGCTTGGCGTGGCCGCAGCAGCAGTTGCAGATGTCGACGTTGAGGTTGAACATCCGCTCCAGGTCCGGTGTCCACGCCGAGGTTGAATGCATATGGCTTGATTGTAAGAACGCAGTACGCTTCCGGGCACTAGCAAGTTCGAGGTCTATCAGGGGGCTTGTGCAATGGCCTTGAAGAAGAGGTTAGGATAGTCGTCCGGACCGCGCGGGGAGACGCGCTCTAACTGGGCTTGTGCGAAAAATTGTGTCGAGACGCGCTCGGAGCGAACCCAGGCGCCGCCAATGCCCTGCTGCCGTACGGCGTCGAATACAGCAGTCATAAGTGCGTTACCAACACCCTGATTCTGGATAATCGGTAACACATAGAGCCCGTGCAACAGCGCCGCGCCCTGATCGTGGCGTAGATCAAAGAGCGCCACGCCGATTGGGTGGCCAAGTCGCTCACAGACAAACACATCGAATTGAGTGAGATCGGTCGCGTCGTAACACAGCACAGGTACCGACAATCGCTTCACGCGTTCCGCCATCGGCCAGCTCATCACCGCAGAGCTGACTATGCGGTTGATGGCCGGTAGATCAGCAGCAGTGCCTTTGCTGAACAGCAGGTTGCTAGTCTTTGCCAGCCTCATCTTTCTGCATTTTCCTGAATTCGAGTATGGTAAGGACAACAGCGATGGACATCATGCTGAAGACAAACGCGGCCATGTATATCAGGTCTGGCATTATTGCTTTCTCCCCATCAGTGCTGACAGCTTGAAGTAGATGCCAAACGCGAGAATCGAGGGCACCCAGATTGCGGTGAAGATGGCCTGTTCGCGATCTCCCATGACGAACCACATGTAAGCGGAAATCACAAAAGACACGCCGACTGCCAGGAGCAGAAAGAAGTCAGAAGTTTTGAACACGGTTATTCCTTCTCATTTAGGTTTACTAGATTCCAGTCGGTTAGCCCGTAGAGCACGGCGCTGACGAGACAAGCGCTGATCGTGACTGTGGCCATGACGCGCAGACCCGTCACGTTACCGAATTGAAGAAAGTCGATTGAAATAATGCCGACGAGCATCGCCGTTAGTATGAGGACGCCACAAAACGCTATGCCGTTGCTGGCCCATCGCATGTAAAAAATGGTCTTCATAGACATAGTACGTCCAGGACCAGTAGTTAGATCACCGAGTGCGCCGGTACCCTGAAATGAAGGGTTTGATCGTCGCGCCAGGTCTTGGCAATTGTGCTTTAGTGGTTCTCATTGTCTAAAACCTGATCCAAAGGCGGCGCTCCTGCGTACAAGGTGCAGTAAGAAACTAAAGAAATGAGGAAAAAAAATGGCTTCTGCAATCGAGACAGCTCTTAGATCAACTGAAACTAGCGTGGCAATGCTGAAAGTGCTCGCTGAAAATAGTTTCGATTCCATCCTGGTAACTGATGCGACAGCCAGAGGGAAAATCATTTACGCAAATAAGGCTTTTAAAAAGCTTACCGGTCACGATCCTGCTGAAGTTGTTGGGAAAACACCTCGAATTTTACAAGGCGGGGGCACTGATAAAAAAGTAATCGAGCGTCTGTCTAAAGCACTTCAAAATGGACGGAAATTCGAAGGAAAAGCCATCAATTACAAGAAAGACGGCACGCCGTTCATCATGTACTGGCGAGTGCTGCCAATCAAAATAGGCAAAAAGATTGAAGCCTGGGTTGCTATTCAGAGAGAAGGGTCTGTTATTTGACCCCTACATCCTTGACCCGTCACCACTATGTCATCAAGTTATGGTTAGGACATTAATTCCCAGGGCTGCACAGTTTGCATCTAAATGCTGATGCCCGCCTAGGACTTTAAGGCAAGGTCATTTTATGGCGTTTGAATAGCCTCCTGCATCCGGAATAGATCTCTAAAAGGTTTACCACGAACTATTTCACACGTCTCAGAATTTATCTGTGAAGATTCGGGGTCGGGTCAGGCTTTTTCGCAACGACATCGGAAGATAGGACGAATGAAGGCCCTTTCTCGCGAACGCCGCGAGGATCGCCGGCTCATCAAGCCGTCGTCAACCGGCACTTCGACGCGGCGTTTTCCTTGCTCAAGACAACAGCACCCCTGCTGAGATTGAGCGCGCTTCCTAACCGCTGGATCAACGTCACAGCACCGTTGCGGGCTGTCGTGCCGGAAAATCCGGCCTTTATGTGCAGGGATGCGCGAGAGCGGCCTTGCTCCAATGAGCAGCAATGGTTCGGTATACGATCCCAAGTGCCTGGCCCGTGACCGCCGGGCGGCTGGCAAACAAAAAACGCAATGGATTTGGAAAGCTCAATACCCATTGGCGCATCGGCTGTTCGGCAAAGACCTCGTCCACCAGCAGCGCAGCACGCTCTGCTTTGACTTCCTGCGTCCTGCAGTCGTCGGCCATGCGTCCGGCGCCGCAACTGGCGCAAAAACCGCGCCGTTTACAGCTGAACGTCACGAGGTGCTCGGCATGGCATCTCTTGCACCGGCATTGCTTACGATCCGAATTGGGTCTGGGTACGTATCCTAGTCGTGGTTTAATTTTTTTGCTGAATAGCTGATGAACATTGCAGTCGTTTTTGCCGGCTTAAGCAGCAGAGCGGTCTCACTCGGAGCACTGTACGTTCTGATCGAGCTCAGTACGGCTTACTGGCAGCCGCAGCGCGCCGGAGAACGTTGGAAAGCGATCATCGCCCTGGAAAAACTCGAATATTTCGCGCCAGTATTCAAATGGCTGATGCCACTGTTTGCTCTGCTGGCATTGGTCCAGTTTTTTATCGCCGTGAGCCGGCCGCTCGTTGCCCTCGGGCTCAACTGAGGCCCGCGCAGGAACCGCGGGCGCCAGGCGCTGTTGGTGTTACCCGCCGGTAGCCGGGGTTCGGACCAATACATTTTACTGAACCACCTACGGATTATCGCCAAATACCGCGTAGAAAAAGTGCTTAGGTCGCGCTACGCCCGACGTTTTTCTGATTTTAGATAACTTGCCTACGAACCTGCCCTCTTAAAGCTTGACTTGATGGTTCTTAATTTAAACCTAAGCGCAGCGGCAAACACCAATTTTAAAATCTGGTCTAAAATTTCAAGCAGATAACTTGGTCCGACCCCAGAACACTTGGAACCCCAGAGCCCTTGACCCCAGCACCCTTGATTTTGTCCGGCGTCGCGTTACGCGAACTTGGCCCGAGCCTCGGCCGGCTCCTTCACCAATGGCGTATCGCGTCGCTACGTAACCAGGTTGCATGGGAAAAGGTATGACCCACGATCCGACAGTAGACGCGCGTGAGGTCGATTTCTATACGCGCATGGCAGAAACCTGGTGGGACGAGACGGGACCGTTCTGGCCGCTGCACAAGCTGAACGCACTGCGCAGCGCTTACATACGCGACAAGATTTGCGCTCATTTTGGGCGTGACCCTGGCGACCAGCAACCGTTGAGCGGACTGCGCGTTGTCGACGTCGGCTGTGGTGGCGGTATCCTGTCCGAGTCCATGGCGAAACTCGGCGCGGATGTTACGGGCATCGACGTGGTGGAGAAGAACATCGCAATCGCAAGCCTGCACGCCCGGCAGAGTAATCAGCCAATCGATTATCGCTTGTGCACAGCGCATGAACTAACCAGCGAGGGCAGAAGCTTTGACGTAGTTTTGAACATGGAGGTCGTCGAGCACGTCGCCGATGTATCTGCTTTCATGGCGGACTGTACGCGGCTGACAGCAAGCAACGGCGTCATGTTTGTAGCGACAATCAACCGTACTGCCAAAGCCTGGCTGTTCGCCATAGTAGGCGCGGAATACATCTTGCGCTGGCTGCCCCGCGGCACGCACCGCTGGCAGCTTTTCCAGACGCCGGCTGAATTAGCAAGGCTTCTCGCCCACGGCGGCTTGTTCGTGTTGGAGATCGTCGGCGTAGCGGCAAACCCTTTCAAACGCAGCCTGGGCATGAGCCGCTCAACGGCGGTTAATTACATGATGTTCTGCGCGCGATAAACAGTGAGAACTGCCCGCCATGCTCGTGATTCTCGGTAACCAGCTGTTCTCCCCTCGACATCTGCCGGTGGCGAAAGACACGCCCGTGTTCATGGCAGAAGACCGGGGTCTGTGCACCTATGTGAGGCATCATCAGCAAAAGATCGTGCTATTTCTTGCAGCGATGCGAGCCTATGCCGATGAGCTAGAGAGCGCGGGCTACCGGGTCACGTATCATCGGCTCGAATCGTCGGACACGGAAAGTTACGAGCAAAAGCTCGGTGCAGCCCTGAAAGCGCAGGGTGCAACACGCATTCGGCACTTCGAAATCGAAGACAAGCCAATGGAAGACAGGCTTGCCGAATTCGCGCAACAAAAAGGCATGGACAGGGATGAGCTGCCGTCACCAATGTTCACCTGTTCGAGAGACACGTTCAAAGCCTTCGCCGACAACAAGTCGCGCTTGCGGATGGGCGATTTTTACAAGCAGCAACGCCGCCGCCTCAACGTTCTGCTTGACGCGGAGGCAGAGCCGCTAGGCGGTCAATGGAGCTTCGACGCTGATAATCGCAAGAAGCTGCCGCGCAACGTCGAGCCTCCAACCATTGCATGGACGACACCGGGCACCCATGACAGAGACGTTATCGAACTGGTGCAACGCGAGTTCAACGATCACCCCGGCGACGCGACAGAGTTCGCCTGGCCGACGACGCGCGCCCAGGCGCGCGAGTGGCTCAAGGATTTCGTTGCCAACCGGCTGGACGATTTCGGACCCTATGAAGACGCCATCAGCTCGAGCTCGGAGACGGTCTTCCACAGCGCGCTGAGTCCTTGCCTGAACCTGGGCCTACTGACTCCGCAGGAAGTGATCGATGCCGCGCTCACCCGTATCGACGCCGTACCGCTGCAAAGCCTGGAAGGATTCGTTCGCCAGGTTATCGGCTGGCGCGAATTTGTACGCGGTATCTACCGGCATTACAGCGAACAGCAGGAAAGCAGCAATTTCTGGGCACACGAACGCGATATGTCTGCCGCCTGGCACAACGGCACCACCGGCATCCCGCCCCTTGATGATGCAATTCGCAGTGCACAGCGGCTGGGCTGGACACATCACATTCCGCGCCTGATGGTCATTGCAAACCTGATGACGCTTTGCGAAATTCACCCGACGGGCGCCCATCGCTGGTTCATGGAGATGTTCGTTGATTCCTCGGAATGGGTGATGGGCCCAAACGTCTACGGCATGGGGCTGTTCAGCGATGGCGGCATCTTTGCCACGAAGCCCTATATTTGTGGATCGAACTACCTGCTGAAGATGAGCGATTACAAGAAGGGGCCGTGGTGCGACGTTGTCGACGGTCTCTATTGGCGCTTCATCGACAAGCACCGCGAGTTTTTCAGCGGCAACCCGCGCCTTGCACTGATGCCGAGGGCACTCGACCGTCTGGACAGCAGCCGGCGAAAGCGTATCTTCGCCGCGGCCGAAGCCTTCCTTGAGCAACACACAGTTGCGTCGTCCCGGCTTTGCGCTTCCTGCGCACACGCAGCGATTGATTTACGCCGAGGTTTCTGATGCGCACGGGGAATTTCATCGGCCAGCGCGTCGTCGCCGAATTGCTCCAGCAACGCGTCAACGAATTGAGCGCTACCTAAGAACACGCCGTTGTTTAGTTCGTCCCAGGGTGACGGCGAACCGATCCCGGCCGTGACAAATTTCGCGTAGTTTTGAACTGCCTGATGACGCTTTTTGCCGAATAACTTCAGTGTCGAATCGATCGAAGACCATGTTGCCGCTGGCCGAATAGAAACCATTTCTTGATAGCTGCTCCATGGCCATGCATCTGCTGTACTCACCATGCCCGCCCGCACCGGGTTAAGCACCACATATCTCAACAATTCACGAAAGTAGGCTTCTTTGTCGACATGAATTGCGATGTAACGCCCCTGAAACACATGGCCAACTAATTGATGCTGGCGATTAAAATAAATCGCGTACTTACCGTTTAGCTGATACATTGCTTCGGGCAAATTTGGCAGCGGCGTCTCGACTAATAAGTGGTAGTGATCGCTCATTTGGCACCAGGCGTAGATCCGCCAGGAAAATCGCGCGACGACCTCGCCCAGTATTTGGTTGAATCGGATCCGATCGTCATCCGTACGGTAAATGTCGCCGCGCCGATTGCCTCGTGCAGTAATGTGATAGAGCGCACCGGGGTACGCTAAGCGAAGAGGTCGAGACATGCGGAATCCTTTCCTTGTGTCTGAGGGTAACATTTTTAGCCAACGCGAAAGTTTACTACGTCCTGTTGGATTTTCTCGCGGGACGGCAAAAGGCAAGACCTGACACGTAACACGATCATCCTCAGCGTTGGTCTACGACCGCGCGGGGTCCGCGCTGCCGTGAACTCAGCTCATGCGATCGCGATAATCCCAGGATGTGATCCATTCGGGCATGAGCTTGATCGTAAGTTCAGTTGCGCGGCGCGAGAGGAGCCAGCTGGCGAGGCTGGAGTCGCGGTCAATGCCATAACGGTCGAGCAGCCTCGGCAGTACGTCGACTTCGGCGGCCGCCAGCAGGTTGGCCGTGCCGCGGCCGCGCACGCCGAAGTAGGGCGGGCTGTCGCCGGCGATTTCGAATCCGACGCGCGAATTGTTGGACAACCAGTGGTGAACGCTGGCCCGTCGCTGCACGCTGAACCATAGCGCATCGTTGTCGTAGAGGTACCACAGCGAGCTGACGTGGGGAAATCCATCACCGGTCACACACGCGAGTCGGCAGGGGATGTTTGTTACGCTGAGAAACTCGTCGATAGCTGCCGCTTTCCAGGCGCTGCCGCGTGCGATTTCTGCTTGCTTCATCGTTGTTGTATCCACATTAAAATCTTTACCAGCGTGCTCGGTTCGACCAACTCACCACGGAATAGCGCTGCCATCCCAGGCTATGAAGCGGCCATTGTCCGCACTTTCCAGACGCTCGATGACGGCGAGCAATTGGCTCGCACAACGCTCGGTTGAAAATAGCTGCGCCTCGGGTACGCGCGCCTGAAACGGTTGCGACAAGGCTGTGTCGACGGTGCCGGGATGCAGCGCGATACAGATCACCCCGGCACAAGTGCGCCGCAGTTCGATGGCGAGATTGCGCGTAAACATGTTTAACGCGGCTTTTGATCCGCGGTATGCGTACCAGCCGCCCAGGCGATTGTCACCGATGCTGCCGACGCGTGCCGACAGGCTGGCCACCACGCTACGTGCATTGCGATCAAGAAATTGCGCAAAGTGTTTGGTGACAAGCAGCGGTCCGAGGGCGTTGACGGCAAAGGCATGCTGCATCTGGGCGGGATCGATCTCGGCGAGGCGGCGCTCGGGCTGCATGGATCCTTCGTGCAGGACGCCGGCGCAGTTGATTAACAGCGATAGCGTGCCGACCTTGCCGACCAGCTGATCGGCCGCGCGTGCGATCGAGAGCTCATCGCTGACATCCATCGTCAACAGCGAGACACGGCGTGGATGTGCCTGCGCGATTGCCTGCAGCGCACGCGAGCGCTGCGGGGCCCGGCACGTCGCAACGAGGTGGGGGTAAGACTCATCGGCGAGCAGGCGCTGCAGCAGCGCCAGCCCGATACCGCGACCAGCGCCCTGTACAAGGGCGGCGGAACAGGTTGCCGCGTTTGGACTTTTAACTGGCTGGTCTGTTGTCATAAGGGATATACGTGAGGATCGGACGATGGGATCTCGCGACAATGAACCTGACTATCTCGCGCGCTGCGCGCGGTGTCATGGGCCGCCTGGCAATGCCGCCGCGCTCAGCCAGGCCGATCCGCGTTGTTTGAATTCAGCGCGGCGTTTGTGCACTGCCCCGGTGTGACATTGCGGCGCCGCTTTTGCAACGTCCCGCCGTAGTTTACGTGTGTATTCTGCGCAGCTGTGCGGCGCTCGGCTTGCTAGCGTTGGCGTAGCGGGCTAAGTCAGACGCTGTATTAATCAACTCCCGCCGCGAGGTGTGGCGGCAGGCTGATACCCTCATGTGCCGCAACGTCGATCAGGGCATGCTCGAACAAACTCCGCGCGGCAGCGGTAGTTTGCCTGAGCTCGGCATGGAGGGTCGCATCATCCGCGTCACGATGCTCGCACTCGGTACTGTATTCCTCGAACTGGGTCAGCGTGCGGATAAGTTCGGCAAGGTGGTGTGGACACTCACACTGCACCGCTGAGGGCTGCATAGCGAGATCACGCAGTGTTGCATCGTCAAACAGGCGTGGCGCGGCGACGATAGCATCGTTTTGCGCTGCCGTGGGCGGCGGCAGCGCACGGCCCAGTTCGCGCACGAGCTGCTCGTGGCTGGCCGGCGCCCGCACCAGGATCACGCCTTCGGCCGCTAGGCGCTGCAGAAATGAGGCGGCGGCAAAAGCGTAAACCAGCACACAGCGTTTTGGGTTAGCACGGCGCATGACGCGCAACAGATTATCGACGCGGTCGTCGAGCAGCGCATCCATCTCCACAATCAAGGCTTCGGGACGCCGTTCGAACACGGCGGACTCAAAGGCTGACCAACTGCGTAGCTGCGCGAGGATTACAAGGTCCTGAACATCGTCACGTGCCGGGTCGAGGCTGGGCAGTGAATCGCTGTAGCCAAGCACCGATGCCACTGCCGGGCTCGGCTGTGTAGCTTCGTGAGTCTCCGTCAGTGCTTCAAGTTCGTCGCTGGCAAGAGTGGCCACAGAGCCGATGGCGTGGCCGTTTGAGACCAGGCTCTTGATCATCCTCAGACGGTCGACGTCGGCAGCACTGTATAGCCGCGCGTCGGAGGCGGTGCGTTGCGGTTCCACCACGCGGTAGCGCCGCTCCCACACGCGTAGCGTATCGACCGGGATCGCTGTCATGCGCGAGACGGCGCCAATGCGAAATCGCGAGGGTGTGCTGTGGCGTGTCGATTTTTTATCTTTCATGGCCTTGTTCTCTTTTGGTGTCCAGAGGCTCGCTCGGTGCCTGGCGCGCAACGACGCAAAGTTTATCGCGGTGAACGGCTAACGAACAGGACAAGTGCTTGACAAAGTTCTGTCGAGTGTCTACCTTTCGAACTGTTCAAAAAATAGACATCGAGAAAATCATGACACACACCAACCCGCAGTACATCGTTTCACTCGTCGCGATTGCGCCGATCACGCTCATTCTCATCTTAGCCGCCGTCACTGCGCTGTAAACGCGGGTCGATCGAGATAGTCAAAATTTGTACAGGAAATCACTATGGACAAAAAACACAGACACCCCGGTGCCAAGCTTGTTGCCCCGCTCGACCCGTCGCGACGTCGTGCGCTGATGCGGCTGGGCGCTGCAGGCATAGCGACCGCGGCACTCGCCGCCGGTCGCGTCCGCGACGCAGAAGCGGACACGGTACGGCTGACCGAGGATGACGCCCAGGCAAAGGCCCTGGCTTATGTACACGACGCCACGACCGTGGACGGCGCCCGTTATCCACAACGCAGCAGTGCCGACATGGTCTGCAGCAGCTGTCAGTTATTTAAAGGCGAGGCGGGTAGCGCGTGGGGCAAGTGCACGCTCTTCCCCGGCAAGCAGGTTAACGCTGACGGCTGGTGCATTGCCTACGCCGCGCGTCAGGGGTGAGCTGAAGTGATGATTGATTCAGCCCTGGCTTGTCCTCCGCGCCTGATTGGTCTCATCGCGCGCGCCGCCGATACGCTCGCGCGGCGCGCGCTGAAGGACCTGTGCCTGCATCGGCAATGGTCGAAGTTCGGGCTCTATGACGAAGCGACGTTTTGTCGCCTGACCGACGATCTGTGCTGACTGGCGATGGACCGCCGACGCCAAAACGGGCTCGATACAAGCGTCAATGGTGGCGACGGAAAGCTGCGTGTTTTTTTTGACGGCGCCTGTCCCGTGTGTTCACGAGAGATCGCTTTTTATCGTGGGCTGCGTGATGACGATGCGATCGCCTGGGTCGACGTCACGGCAGCGGACTTCACTTGTGAAGGGCTGACGCGCGCCAGCGCTCTATCGCGCCTGCACGTGCGTACCGCAGACGGTCGATTGGTTAACGGCGTACCGGCGTTCAGAGAACTATGGTTGCACCTGCCTGCGCTGAAATGGCTCTACCTGCTGAGCCGGCCGCGTGCGATGCAATGGTTGTTGGAGCGAGCTTACGAGTTTTTCCTCCGCCGGCGCGCCCGCGCGCGGGCCGCATAGACTGGAGCATTATTTTATGAGGCACATTGCCATTGTCGGTGCCGGTATTGCCGGCCTCGCTGCCGCCCGAGCGCTGAAAACTGCCGGCCTCGGGGTCACGATTTTTGACCGTGGCGAACGACCGGGTGGGCGTTGTAGTTCACGCTACGCTGGTGGCGGCACGTTCGATCACGGCGCCCAGTATTTCAGCGCCAGGGATGAGCGCTTCGAGCGCGTTGTCGCAGAGCTGGTCGAGCAGGGTTGCGTGAAGAAGTGGCAGGGCGCATTGGTCGATATCGACACCGCCGGACGCCGGCCCCGTGCGGCAGCGAGGCGTTATGTCGGTGTACCGACGATGCAGCATCTTGCGCTCAAACTTGCCGACGGACTTGAGCTGGTCAGCGGCACACGGGTCGCGTGTGCCCGCTTGAGTGGACGCGGCTGGCGGTTGTTTGATGACCATCGTAGTGAACTTGGCGAATACGATGCGCTCGTACTAGCGTTGCCACCGGAACAAGCGCAGGCATTGATGCCGCCCGGCACATCGTTGCGCCTGGAACTGCTAAAAGCGCGCTCGCTCGCGTGCTGGGCGCTCATGCTCGGGTTTGAGCAACGTCTGCCGCTTGACTTCGACGCTGCGTACGTCGGGAACCCTGAGCTGAGCTGGGTGGCGCGGGATTCGAGCAAGCCGGGCCGCCCGCCGGGCGAACGCTGGATTGTGCATGCCGCCGCCGAATGGTCGGCCGCTCGGTTGCAGCACAACCGCGCCGATGTGGCCGCAGAAATGCTGGACGCTTTTGCTGCGACCGTCGGCCTCGATGATCTTCGGCCTGGGACGATCGAGGCGCACCGCTGGAGTTTCGCGCGCGCACCCCGTTCAGTTGCCTCCGGCTCGCTGTGGGATGACGAACTAAGGCTTGCGCTGTGCGGTGACTGGTGCCTCAGCCCGCGCATAGAGGACGCCTACTTGAGTGGGCTGAACGCAGCCGCAACGCTTACCAGCCAACCCGCTACCGTGCTGGGAGATACCTGAGGGACAGTATATTTAATTGGTCCGCTCAAGTGTGACGAGCCTAACCGTCGAAATATAGTCTTTTAATTCCGTTCCGATGGCGTCAACGCTGAACCAACTAAACGAAAGGGTGCTGCGCAGTTTTAGGCTTGAAAAGTCAACCGACCCTATTGATATTCTAAAAACGACATCGTCTCTTGGCTCCTTGGCCTGCCGCCTCCACCAACTAAAAAGCGATTCGAGTCGTTGGAGAAGTGGTGTAGGCGGTGATTGCGGGAGTGCTCGTGATTCGCTTAGGCGAATCCCTCGGCCTGCGCAATGCTAGGTCGCATCGCTTGTCGAACCCGGAACACTGCTCCTCGACCCGCCGCCTCCACCAAATAAAAAGCCACCTGATTTATTGCGGCGTCGGAGGAGGCTGGTACAGCGGGAGTGCTCGCGATTCGCTTATGCGAATCACTCCGCCTGCGCTTCACTTTATGAAGCTTCGGCCCGTTTCCGCTTGTGCGGAAACGTCGTCGCGATGCTGTGTCGCATCGCTCCTCGAACCCGGAACTTGGCCTCTCGACCCGCCGCCTCCACACAGTCTTATAAATCAATGGTTTAAAATTAGAAATGCCGATCATGCCCCCACAGATACCCCCAAATTGATTCGGCTGATTAAGTGCCTGAAATCAGATGAATGTTATCGTTCCTCCGGCGCTCGCCATGCTTCAAATCGCTCCTGCGCACCGGTGCTGCCGACCGGGTCCGGAGGCGTGAGCTGATTAAGCGAGCAAGTAATCCATGTTGTTGACGACAAGTGTCAAGCGGATTAATTTGCCTTACTAATGGTAAGGAGAACGCTTATGTCTACGTCAACAGTAACGTCAAAAGGCCAGATCACCCTTCCGCGGGATGTCCGAAAGGCGTTGGGCTTGGGTGCAGGAGACAAGGTCGATTTCGTGCAATTTGAAGGTGGTTTCAAACTCGTCCCGCTGAGGAAAGATGTTCGCGGGCTTAAAGGAAAATTCGCCGGCCGCGTCAAACGGCCAGTCACCATCGATGAAATGGACGACGCGATTGCGCAATCGGCTGTAGAGAGCGAAGAGGGATGATTGGACTGGATACAAACGTTCTTGTCCGTTACCTCACGCAAGACGATCCAGATCAGGCTGCACGCGCGGCCCGGGTAGTGGAGCAGGAACTGACGGAGGATGCGCCGGGCTTTATCGGCTTGGTCGTGCTGGTCGAGACAGCTTGGGTTTTGCAGCGGCTTTATCGGGCAAGTGCCGAGGAAATTCGAGAGACGGTGACTGACCTCCTGGGTAGTCGTGCCATCGTGGTTGAGAACCGTGATGTTGTCGCGCGCGCCCTCGCACTTTCGAAGCAGAACTCCTGCGGTTTCGCTGACGCGGTTATCGCTGCTTCGGCCTTCAACGCTGGTTGCGACCAGGTAATCAGTTTTGATCGTGGAGCAGTGCACGCTGGAATGACCCTGGTCGAGTAACAAGCGGTCGCTCCTGGTAGTCCGCAAAAATGCGATCAAGCTGGTAGCAGAAAGTACTCGCGATGCAATCCGCCGAGCACTGCCCGAGCTACCACCGTCTATGGCGCGCCAATCTTGTGTCGATAATGTTTTGTATCGGCCGTGACCGGCTGGGTACGAGGGTCTGGGATACCCGGACCCAACGACCTATGAGGCCTTGCACGGTTGGAATGATCAGACCAGGTTCTCAGTACCTTGCGCAGATGAGCCTCTGAGAGGGGGATCAACCAATCGAGGCATTCGCGACGGATCGTGCCGATCAAGCGTTCGCAGTGAGCATTTGCTTTGGACGTGCGCGGTGGTGATTTGAGAACTTGCAAACCGAGCCGCCGGATCGATGCATCGAGTTTGGGCCGTTCGCATTCCGCTCGCGCTCGAATAGCGACGGGAACTAACCAGCCGTCGTATCCTTGCGGGCCAGCCGTTGCGCGGCCACCCGCAGGCGGCTTTGCGCATCGTCGCTAAACCAGATCTCCACCTGCCGCGCGACCCTGGACGACATCTGATCCCGCAGATCGGCGATAAAGGATCCGAGCCGCATATGCTTGGATTCCGCGAACGCTTCCGGAGCGAGCTCGCACAGTGACCGCAGCCGTTCCCCTGCCACCCCTTCGATCGCGGATTTCTCGCCGACCGCATGCAGCAGCTTGAGAGCTATTCCTTCCTCGGCCGTCACGAGTTTCCCGGTGTAGATGAGGTCCGAGGCGATGAAATCTCCAGCCACGAATCTCAGTAGTTGATCCCCGTAGTACGGATTCGGAACCCCGAGCAGAATTTCCGGTTTTCCGATAAGCACGCGACCCTTCGCCGCGTATCGGTAATCGCAGGCCATGAACATGGCCATCGCGGCGCCAACGGCGTGCCCTCTGATCACCCCGACTACTGGCACAGGGGTCTCCAGCAGCTTCACGATGCACTCGCCGAGCGTGAGGAACAGGTGGCGTATCTCGGCCCGGTTGCGTGTCAGGGCCCACTCCAGGTCGACCCCGTTCGAGAAAAATTTATCGCCGCCGCACAACATGATGCCGCGCGCACCGCGCCTGGCATCGTCGAGAGCAGCCGAGAACGCCAATAGTACCTCGGTGGTCAATGTATTGGCGTGGTTGCGCGCAAAGCGAATGTGTACGCAGTCTTCCGTCCAATCGCAGGTTACCGTGCTCACCATTGCTTCCCTCAACTGTCCTCAATGCGGGTTCGGCGACAGAACCTGCAGGGTTTTCGATGTGGTCATGCCGCGGGCGCCTACGTCCAGCGGCATGACCAGGATGCGACTTGCCCCCGCATCAAGATGCCCGGCGATATGGGTCTGCAGTGCATCCGCGTCGCCCCAACCAACCAGCGTGTCTACCAGTTCATCACTCCCGCCGTTTTCGAAGTCAGCTTCGCTGAATCCGAGTTCCAGCCATTCTCGGTGGTAGTAATCAAGCGTTAGATAGTAGGCCAGTGCGTTCCTCGCGAGCGACCTGGCGCGCGTCGGATCCGTCTCCGCCAGCATCATGCAAACGACATTGAGGCCGGCTTCAGTACCGATTCGTTGTCGCGAGAGGTGGGTATGCTCAGGGGACATGAGGTAGGTCACCACGCCGTCACTGCGCGCACTGGCAAGGGCCTGCAGTTTGGGACCATGCGCCGCGATATACATGGGCGCCACGCTGCTGCGGGAAGCACCTTCGGGTTTGACCGCCTCCATGTCATCGAGGTACTTCGATAATTTGCGTAATGGCGGCTGCCAGGTGTGCCCGCGGGTCGTATTCAAACCCACGTTCGATACGCCCAGGCCAAGTATGAAGCGCCCGCCTGACAGCTCACTCAATGTGTGTCGGGCCTGGACCATGGCATGCGGATCGCGCACGTAGATGTTCGCGATACCGGTCGCCACGCTGATCTCGCGGGTATTGGCGAGCAGGTAAGCGGCGGTCGCTATCGGCTCGCGGCCAAATAATTCCGGGATCCAATAGCTGCCGTAGCCCAGCGCCTCGATGCCTTGAACGAACTCCACGAGTTCCGAGGCTCGCAGATTGTCCAAAATTGCAATAACGCCGTGACGATTCCTCGCTGATGTCATGTTGCTCTCCCGATGACTCGACGGATGCTGAGGATCTACCCGTATCGGGCAGATTAGGGAAGTTCTGCAAAAGTGGCTGCGCCGCCCGCCGGCGGCGTTACGCGAACTTCTATGGTGCTCATTTATCCCATATAAACGGCGCTTCTCGAAGTACGCGCGCCTTGCCCGCGGGTATGCTCACTCACTTTTGCCGAGCTTCCTTAGTGATTCCACCATGGCCGATCGGAGTGGGCGCGCAGGTCTACCTCATGTGTCCAGGCCGAACGATGCTGGGTGGCCAGGTGGTAATAAGTATTTGCCACTTCAGCAGGCAAAATCAGGCCGTCGTGTTGCATGCCCTGGCGCTTCCTGAGCGCCTCGAATTTTTGACGACCCAGCATCTTTCCGAGCGTGTCCGGGGAGTCAACCGCGCCGTCGATGATTACGTGCGCAACATGAATGCCCTGTGACGAAAACTCGGCGTTGAGGGATTGGCACAGCATCCGTCTGCCGCCCATCGCCGCGGTGTGCGAATGCTGCCCGGCATTACCGCGCATGGCCGCCGTGGCCGATGTGACCAGTAATGTTCCTTTGCCGCGGGAAACCATCGCTGGAAACACCGCTGAGGCGAGTCGGAACAAGCCAAAGGTACCGAGCTTCCAACCCACCTCGAACGCCTTGTAACTTGTATCTGCGAGCGCCTTAGTACCGATTTGCGCCCCCAGGTTGTACACGGCGACCTCGATTGGCCCGACCTCGGCCTCTACGTTTGCGACCAGGCCTTCGAGACTGTCCGGTTCGACGATATTGAGGACGTGACCGGATGCCGATCCGCCCGTGTCATCAATTTCCTTAACGATCCTGTCGAGCCCGCCTGTATCACTGCGGCGACATAACACGGCGTGATAGCCCTCGCGCGCAAAGCGGTTGGCGACATTGCCGCCGATTCCGGCGCCCGCCCCGATGACCAGACAGACTGGTTTCATGCCTGAATCCTCGTTCAATCCAAATCGAGCTGCATTGACGCCAACCGCTGGTCGTTCCTGGAACGCTTATAGTTCCAGCGGAAGTCTGTAATATTCGCGCATGATGCGGTCGCGATGTTCGAGCAGAATCGGGTCAATCGCCGCGGTAATCTCTGCGGGAGTGTGCTCGAACATCGGCCGGGCATCGGGATTGATCGGGCATAGTTCCTGCGGCTGGATAGCGACGAAGTTACTGAATGCAGCCCAATAGAAATCAGCCGCGGTGACGGCTTGCCCCACCAGGTAGTCGCTGCCGCGTTCCTTCTGGCGCTTCAAGCGCTCGGCGAGTTGGGCCATCAAAGCGATGACGCGAGTGTTAGCCAGGGCCGCCTCGTCCTCGCGGTAATTGTACTTTTGCGCGAATGGTCCCGGTTGTTCGCCCGTGGCGGGACGCATGAGATCAAGGCGGCGATTCCAGCCGAAGCCGAGTTCACCACAGATTTCATGACCGATACCGAATACCTCAATGCGCTCAGCAGGGTTTTCGGGCACCAGGCGCGATTGTGGTGCCAGTCGTTCCAGCAACAGCAATATGTCGTCCCAACGGTTAAGCGGTGATTCGTTGTTCCACGCCACGACCGGCGCGCTGTTGGTGCCGGACCAGTCGAGTAGTTCCGGGTTGTCGCTCATCGGGATCTGGTAGGCGCACAGGTAGTCGAGCGATTGGAACTCGATCATTGCCTTGGCGGCGACGCCCCAGGCACTTGGCATGGCCTTGACAATGACGATGCGCAGGCCATCGGCCTTGATGGCCTCATTGATATCGACGTATCTCATACAGTTAATCCTCGGGTTGTTGCAATTTCGGAATCTGGTAAGGAACCGGGCGGTTGATCAGAAATTGGCTGAAGATAATTGTCAGCGCGGGTCGTGCCTGGTCGCATTGTGCGGCGCCGGGTCAGCCTGACTCCACGTTCTTCGCATAGCCATGTCTTGCGCCGATAGTGTTCGAGTGATGCTTTGCCGCTTGCCTGTACCGCCACCCTCAGTCGTCCGGGAGAGTACGAGGCATACCCTGCACACAGGTGGCGCGAGGTGGCGTTAGCGCGTTGTCGCCGTCTTGGCACGTCACTGACCATTTTCGGTTGCACACTCCACGGCTTCGAGTTTTCAGGGGCTTGAAAACTCTCTAATGGTGGAGGCGGCGGGAGTCGAACCCGGGGCTTTTTACGCCACTATCTCTTTGATTTCTCGCGAGCGATTCGTTCGGTGAGTGGTTGAATGTACCTAGGTGATGTACCTGAACTAGCTTCTAATTATAGCCCAAGGCGATTCGAGTAATCGCGCGCGGAGAGCTTCAGCGCGTTTTCGCATTAGCGCCGGGTGGTATCTAAAAAGCCATCCAAATATCCAGTCGTTATGGGCGGCCCCTGAATCACAGCGTTTTTAATGAATTCCCTGAAACTCCCTGCTAAAGTCGGGGTAGGGGGATATATGAGGGGATGGAAAATGAATGTGATCCTAGGTCTGGTTCTTTTCGTTTTAGCGTCAGCTTCCAACGCGAATGAAAATCTAGAAGAGCAAGTAAAACGTCTTATTGCTGCTAATAAGGCGTTAGTCGAGCGAGTTGCAGCTCTGGAGAAAATTGCCTTGGAAAGCGCGTCTGAGGCTAAAGGAGAGAGGAGCATTGCCAGTAAAACTGAAGAAGAAATTGCTCCTGAGGTATTTAGTTCAACCAACGCAGTAAACAAAGATTCAAGTTTAAAGCGCTCTAGGAGCCGTAGGTTTGTTGGAGTAAACCATGAATATTCGTATGCCATGCTTGATCCGACCACAAATATAAATAGAAAGCAGGAGCTTCTTTTGAAGCGGAAGCAGGCAGGAGAGATCTCTTCTAACTCGGTTATTCTTGGTGGGGCAGTTACGGCCATAGCAAATGCTCAACGAAGTGATACCGACTCGAAGTTTGGTTACCTTATGAGGCATCCTACTTCGGCTAATCAGATTGGTAAAAATGCGCAAGAAGCTGTATTACATTCGGTTCAGTTAAATCTGACTGCTCTGATGGGTGATTGGGTCTCGGCTTATGCTGAAATTCTTTACGATCCGGAGCAGAGTTTCGGCGCTGGTACAATTACCGCTTTAGGTAGAAATCAACTACAGCTTAGGAGGGGCTATGTACTAATCGGGGATTTAGAACGTGCTCCGGTTTATGCTGCTGTCGGAAAAATGGCTACCCCGTTTGGTTTAACCGACACAGTTAATCCATTCACAGGTTCGACAGTCTGGCACGCTTTCGGTGGCCTAAGCTACGGGGCTAGAGTTGGTTATATTGGGGACAATCTGTCGATTTCTCTTATGGCTGCTCAAGGCGGGTCGCAATTTAGGGCAACTCAAACCTCGGTGAGAGGAACAAGTGTTCCCAGCAAGCTAAACAATGTGGTGGCTGATCTTAAATACTCTTTTGATTTGCCATCGGGAAATGACGACTCGTTGGTTTTGGGTGGCTCTTACGTGCGCGGTACTAACTATTGCCAGGATTTTCCCATTTTTCATTTCACGCCTTGTGATAATGATAATGGAGCGTATGCCCTTTATGGCCAGGTTAATTGGGGTGATTGGCTTGTTCAGGGGGAGTTTGCTAAAACTTTGCGGGAGTGGCCGGGCACCATGAACCCTAATCCTCCTCTAGATATTTATTCGGCTAGCAAAGTCACTTCCTTTGGTTTTGGGGCTCGAAGAAATTTTTATTTAATGAATATTCCTTCGTTTGTTTCAGCAGAATTTAGCCGTTTTGATGCAGGTCCTGACGGCGCGCCATGGGAAAACCAAGATCAATGGGTTTTGGGTTTTGGTTCCTTTCTAACACCCAGCGTGAAATTGTTTGGTGAATATGTTCACGTTAAAGGCTTTGCTCCACTTAATTTTCTTAGTGGGGGAACGCCAGGTTTGCCTGTCGGCACCACGATTAGTGAACATGGCGCCGATTCAGACATTATCATTCTGGGTGTTAACGCTGCCTTCTGAAATTCGGTCAGAGCACTTGAAGTTCCACTTCAAGCTTGAAGGGACTCTATATAAGTATTTGATTTTTGGTGGGAGTTGGTGGGCCCGCCAGGACTCGAACCTGGGACCAAGGGATTATGAGTCCCCTGACCTGAAGACAGTAAATCTAGGCAGCGCAACTGTTTGCGAAAACTCCAATCAACCCGACCTGTTCAAAGTAGACGCTGAGTAGACACAAATCAAGGTTTCGTCGTGCTATTCGTTCAGTTCTATTTAGCTAAATTGCCCGAGTCGGTACTACTTTAAAAAGGTTGGCCGATAGCTAAGTAGTGATCAGATCTTCTGTAAGGATCTGTACGATCTTTTCTTCTCTGATTCGTACCTAGAGATCACCAAGTAGAGAAGTCCGCTTAGAGATCAATACAGATCGTCTCAGAGGCTATTCCGTTAAGTCTTCAGTAATACCCCAAGGGGCCGGGGGCACTGGATTGATAAGTGCCATATATGAGGTACCAGCCTTGTACTTTAAGAGCAGTTATCGCACTCCTTGAAGCTTAAACTAACTCTACAGCTGGACTAGTTAATGTGGGCAGGTCAGCATCGCAAACCACTAGTTACGGTGCAGTC
>Ga0209630_10000789_pt1 | contig 35828 bp, 35 predicted proteins | sample COG_01_FD_184745 | JGI IMG/M metagenome (GOLD analysis project Ga0209630, IMG submission 184745) | Pelagic Microbial community sample from North Sea - COGITO 998_met_01 (SPAdes) (version 2) | ecosystem: Environmental > Aquatic > Marine > Neritic zone/Coastal water | place: Helgoland, sampling...
GCAGATATATACTTGAGTCGGGGATATTCTGATGTGGAGGCGAAATCCGGCGTTCATAAGGGAACATATAAAGTGTTCGTAAATTTTATTCCTGTGGCCGACATCACTTATATTGTGCCAGAGATATACAGGTCATTAAAGAAGGACATTATAAAGGTTAATGGACTTTCCTATGCTCCGCCGAATTTCCTGAGAATGGGGATGTATTTGGAATTGTCTCGCCCTGACGGTGACGTTAGTAGATGGGAAAAGGTTCTCAAGCGGTTAGTGTTGCTCAACAAAAATTATCCTATTAAGAATTCTAGATGCGATTCTGTAAATTTTCAAAGGGTTTTTGAAGGCGAACAAGGAGACCGAGACGATATATACTATACTATTCGGGATTCTATAATTGACCAAGGATTAGTATTTTTTGGGGGATTCGCCAGCACAATGTATGGCAAATATATGCCACAAAAACAGCGAAAACAGCTTTTAACAATACCTGATTTCGACGTATTAACCGAAGACCCTGAAAAAACTAGCACGATAATCAGAGAGCGTCTTACCGAAAAAGGCTATAATAAAGTGAAAATTGTTAAGAAGGCGCCTGTGGGCGAACTAATTGATACTCATTATGAAATTATAGTTGGCGGCGAAACTCTATGTATTCTATATAAACCGAATGCGTGTCATAGTTATAATGTTATCAAAGTTGGAAAGAAAAAAATAAAAATTGCGACTATTGATACCATGTTGAGCTTTTACTTGGCATTCATATATGCGAATAGACCTTATTTTGATACCGAGCGATTACTGTGTATGTCGGAATACCTCTTCACGGTTCAATCAAAAAATCGTCTCAAACAAAAGGGGCTTCTCAAGCGGTTCACAATAAACTGCTACGGGAACCAGAATACGATGGAAGATATACGCTCGGCGAAGGCGAATAAGTTTAAGGAACTTCAGAATAAAAGGGGGTCATCCGAGTATGAAGAGTATTTTCTACGCTACACGCCAGGAGATATTAAAGATAAACAAAAAACAAAAAAACAAAATGAAAAGAAAAAAAAGACAGGCAAGAAGAGGAAACAGAGCCCGCGCAAGAAGACCCGAAAGAAAACGCGATTTTCTAAGTTAAAAAACCAATTTGGACTATAAATTAATTTTATAAAATATACTATAAAATATACTATAAAATATACTATAAAATATACTATATTCTATATTCTATAAAACGTTATACTGTATCTAACTTGTAATGTTATTTAATTCCATTAAAAATAATATCATCGTATATTCTCCAGCATATATTAATAAATCCATTAAATAATTTCGAATTTTTCACATAATGGGGGATAAATTTATAAATATACGAACAAATCTCTATACAAATAATAACATACAAAAAAACCACTTCTCTTATGCGAAGCATTATTGTTGATGCTAGAGACCATTCATTATAGTAACTACACATTCGCGATTTACCCGATGTTAATAAGGTGTCTATATCATTTATACCAACTAATAATCGTTCGTTCACATTATTCTCCCCGACAACGTTTAATACCCGGTGGAAATTAAATCTAGTAACTATCATGACAAATATGGCTGGGCGTGCGCGGTCATTAAATACGTGCGGTGAAATTCCATCCAGGTAGCGGTTCATATATTTAAACTCGCGATTTGATATGAATGGTACATGGCTCGATCTAATTATACACTCAGCTAGATGTTCGCGACTTTCAAATGAACTTTCAACGATTTGTTTACCAAGAACCATATCGTAGTAAGTTATATGAAGCGCGTTGTTAATGAGCGACAAATCCTCGGTCATATGATTGAAAATAAAATCACGAACACAAACAGCATATTGTGTTAAATCGAACCTTTGTTTAAAACATTTGCTAATAGACAAGAACATATCATTTATGTTATAATTCATAGTTGTAAGGTAATATAGCGCAATTAATGAACCAATACTGCATCCCGATACGCGCTTAACTTTAATTCGGTTTGTTTTTTCTAGTTCCTTAAGATACATAGCTACACCCAACCCCATACCACCATTAAACGCTCCGCCATCAAATATTAAATCTATTGTGGCGGGGGTATAAGTATGGTGTATACGATTTACTCTTTCGACCAAGGTTCTAATATATATGTCCAATAGTGTAGACGACATATATATTTTTAATATTAATTAAGGAATTAATCTACGAGCGATGAATATAGATTTTATTGAATAAATTCATACGCTTAAATAATCCAATGATTTAATGATACAATAATATGTGCTAGAAAATGCGAGACTGTTTGTTAAATATCCTAACATATTAAAATTACCGTCCTTATTAAAGAGCGATGGGATGTATTTTAAAGTATTTGTTTTGATGATTGGGAGCTGGAATACAAAATAGATAACCGATAATATGATGGGCACGTGAATATCATCATATATGGCATCCATTCTGTTATCGCTAGCCTGATTTTGCGCGTGATTGTTTATTATCTGTTCCTGATTGTATGTATCCTGAATATAATCTCCCTTTGGTTCAGGTATATAATTTGGCTGTAGATGATTGTCCTGTGTAAGATGTCCCTGTGTCTGTGGAATATCCCTCGATGGAAGTTGTAGCGCACCTGTCGCGGCAGCCTGCTGAAGTCCCGTAACAAAGCTATTTATATCAATGCTGTTGCCTTCGCCAGCAGCGGGCGCTTGACCAGGCGTCTGTGTGGACTGAACAATACCCTGCTGTAACTGGCTATTGCGTTTGGCTTCCATTTCCATAATCGGGTTATCCACCTTTTCATTTTGTTTGGTTACAGATTGGTTGATTGTAGATTGGTTGGTTACAGTTTGTTCGGTTACATTTAGATTTATGTTTGGTTGCGGCAAATCATCTAAACTTGTGGCCATATTTAATATAATTAAGTGATTAAATATATTAATTTTTTTACGCAATATCTACCTGTTTATTTTTTTGTGGATTACACATTACCGATTGTTCTGTATATTTGTAACATTTACCATTATGTTTGTAAACCGTTTTTCGAACTTCATCGAATGACGGTGCCTGAAACATCAGACAGTTTCTCGATTCGCACGATTTTCTAAATATACTTGCTAACCCAATGCCTAGTAAAATGGAAATTATTATTTTACCATACTTGGTATTCACTTTAGTGACAATATTCTTAAACATATATAGTATATACAGATTACTTTTGGATTGGTATAGTTACGGGGTTATGCTGGCTCATACACGAAACTTCGGTAGATTTGAATTGGTAACAATTGTCAGCCTTATCTTTATACTCTACCTTGTCAATGTTATCCGGGGTCGGATATACGTAGATAACTGTTGGTGGTGGTGTAGATAAATAAACGAATAACAATCCAATACTCAAACTGATAATGAAAATAGGGAATGAGATAATAGCAGTTATTTTCATATATATATACTGAATATTTTGTCTTGATTATTTTTTGTTTGTTATTATTTTGGCATTGTTTTGACTATTCAAAGGAATATACAAATCCGAGTGTATATATTCCCTCTGAATTAATTCGCGCGTATTATCGTTTTCATTATCGTCAATGAAATTGTGTTTGTATTTCGCAGCCTGGACCTTCTTTACTAATGGTTCAATGTCCCGTATATATATCCCGACCATATCCTTTAGATACGTCTCGTTTGCGTTACCATCATAATTCGTCTTTAGAACCTTTAATTCTTCAGTAATTTCGTTTAAACTTATTATTGCGGCATTAATCATGCTCGCATTGTCTTCGTTTTCAACGATAGATATATAATCCTTTCGGTAAATAACCAGTGACTGTGTTAAATTGCTAAGTTCGGTTTTCTGTTTTTTAAACTCCGTCAGTATTTTATTTTCGTCGGAATAATTAAATAATAAATCTAATTTAAGTCGCATTATGGTCTGTTTTATAATACGTATGTCCTCTTGAATACCTCTCTCGGTTTTTCTAATATTTGTATAATTTCCTCGGTTGATATTAATATTGAGTTTACACGGCGTCTTACAGCCACACATAGCAATAAGAGTATTGTTGTCCGTTTTGAATATGGTCTCGCCTGGCTCTCCACAATTAATACACGTTTTTTTTATTTGCTTAACCTTTAACCTTTTATCTTTTGTGGACAATTTTTTTGCGGCACGTATTTTATTTTTCGCATTTGTAAATTTTTTCTCATATTGTTGTTTCAGATTATAGTAGTCTTTTATTGCTACTTCTACGTTTTCATCCATATATATAATTTCTTTATATTAAATCTTATGCTATACATGGACTTTAACTATCAAATAACGGTAGGTCGGTAAGCATTGTTTTATTCTGCTTTATTGACGAAAGCTGTTGTAATTTGGAAACAATATACTCCTGTTTTCTACGGTTTTTAACAGCCACTTCACCTGGCGTCAGTTTCCCCTTGTATCTATAATATAAAATACTAAATAGAACCGCCATAAACATTGAACACATTACGATGTTATAAAAGAGGTTTATGTACTTCTCTTTAAATTTATGGCTCTCCTTTAGAGAGCTTCTCACAAAATATTTCATACCTGGCTCGCATAATAATGGATTTACACTCATTAAATATATATAGTATTATTTCAAAAAATATTGTCCCTATTATCTATAATGGAAATAGTTAGTCCAGAAACCCAATTTGGATTTGTGTTTTTCATGATAATTACCACATTATATTTTGTATTTAGTTATTTATTGTGCAAACCATCGCGTGGCCCCAAGAGTCAGAGTTTCGGTCTTATGCTCTCAGTTTGCTATTATTTAATGGTTTTATTTGGACAGTATATCATCAATTTATCAACCACAGCGAGTCTATGTAACGGAGTATATCAATATATGAATGCCGCCTATATAACACTCGTCCCGTGGGTTCTAATATTCGGAATATTGAATTTAATGCTTCTCATTTTTCCCGGATGGTTGTCACCATTTTCTAACACATTTGGGTATGGATTAACTGTAATGCTCGGAATTAAAACGGTTATCAGGAATGTATTCAAGGACCCAGGCACGGTATCTGGGCAGAGTGACAAGGCGACAGAGGCACTAAATTATATATATGGTAATCAGTCTCTTTTAGTTAATGAGATTACAATACCTAATTTTGAAGAATTCATTTCCTCAATGACCACGCTACTTAAAACGGGTGCCGACTCAAAAGAGGTAAAAATTCTCAAAGATTTGATTTATCTAAAAGAGTTGGTTGCGCACTATATGTGGTTTGTTTTAACTGGTTCGCTTGTTATCTCGGTTGCTACCAATTCTATTATTAATGCAGGATGTAGTTATAATGAGGAGGCGATAAAGGGTCTCAGCAAATTAGGCAGTATATCAAAATCGATTAACGCCGATTCTACGTTCTAATAAAGAGCATTGTGTATTAATGTAATAATTTAGGTAGGGCGAGATAATACAAAACTGAAAGGTAGGAGACAATCGCCAGAATTATTGATAGTAGCCACGCTGGAATGACGGTTTTGTTTCTAAATCCTAACCCAAAATCTCTCAATGTTCCGTCCCTCTTGAATACAAATGCCGGTTTAAACATAAGAACAGTTACATATAAAATCAAAAAAACAACTATAGAAAATGATGTAATATTTCGTCGTATTAAACTACGATACATTTATAATATATTATATCATTTAAATTTGGGTGGTTTATATTCACATTTTGGTGTATAATATATTATACTAGAGGGCGTGCGCAATATCGACAGCATATACCTAGAAGCAACCAATTATATGAAACTCACATATCACCGTCTAAGTCGCCAAAGTCGTCGTCTTCACCCAAATTTCCCATAGAATACTCTTCGGTATCGATTCTACTCGCCTCTTGTGTGTCGTTGGCATCGTCAATCTCAAATATTTCGCGGTTCATATCGTTGACCGCGTCATTTCTACCCAACTTAATGTCCGAAATAATTTGATTGTTCATCGCCTCGCGTTCTTGGTCGTAGGTGTCCTTCTGATAAATTCTTACACCCTTTTGAATCCCTTTATTCCAGCTCCCCAATTTATGATTTTTAAAATGATTTTGAATCTCCCGTTGCTCATCCGTCAATCCCCTCAGGTGGCCTGTAATCGTATCCTTTTCCTTTTCTCTTGACTGGTTGACGCGTTCCATCATATGTTCATATGTGTAGTTGATTTCATTCTTGTGAGTGCATATTATATTAGCATAATTATCAATGAGTGACGCAATCTTCTGATTCGTTGACTCTTTAATTCCGCTTATAATGTCTATTTCTATACCCAAGTCATCATCAGGGTCGCTCGTCACGTCAATATTCGGCGCACTGTTGTCATTGCGTTCGATTAACGCGAGCTCGTTAATAACGTTTCCATCGTTTAGTATATTTATGTGCTCCAGAATTATTGTGAAAAAATAAAATTTGAATAGCCTCATTGTTATCTCGCGGTCAAACACCGAATAGAATTTATTGTTGCCGCTCTCTAGAGGAGCATTATATAATGTGTTCTCGGATAACGCATATATATCTTGAGTTGTTGAGAAAATTCTATCTAAGACTAATTCAACGCCGTCATCGTTATAAAATCCGTCTATACCGCCATAATACTTGCTAATTATTGTTGAGAAGTCGGCGTTATGTTTGGCAGATAATTTCCAATGTGTCGGAGGAGTGATATTTTTAATACCGACACGATGTTTTATCATATTTGGAAATAATCTACATATTGATTTAATTGTAAGTTTCATATAGTTAATCATTTTGTAAACAACATCATTTTGGTTTACACGATTGCTGTCTATACTAAACTCGTTTATTGTTTTAAGACACTCAATTATTTTACTATGGGGTTTGGAATTTGTTTCCATAAAGTCGATTATTGTTGTCTCCATCATAGCATTTGTGTTGAATAAGTAGTTCTTCATATCCTCCATCTCCTTTGTATCCTCCATGAGAACACCTCTCTCGTAATTGTCAATCATCGCCTGAAACTTAATTATGAACGGTGGTGGCAATATGGTATCGCCTCGTTCGTTTGCCGACTCTATAATCGCGCGAATCGTACTAATGTTGTCGTGATCTGCGCGACCAAATTCTAAATTAACCATATTTTGCCGATTAACAATATTTACCAGCTGGTTTAGGTTTGCGGGTGTGTAGTTTAAACCCTCGTTTTTAAGGGATGTAATTTGGTCGCTAATGCTCGCCAGGTTATTAAACCCAGTCGGTTTTTCACCACATATGGCTCTAATTTCCTCTCCAATTGGCAATGGAGTTCCAATTTTACAATGATATATAAACGCCTTGTAAATAGTCTGCGTGCTATAATCCTTCGGAATGTCAGGGTATTTAAGTTTCGTGTCTATAGGGAACACGAGCGTATTTGCCTTTTTAAGAGTGTCCATATCATCCAATATATCCTGGGTTCTATTCACATAATCGTTGAGTTCGGCAATCTCAGGTGCTAGTTTAATAAAATAGTCTATTGTGATATTGTTGTCGCTGTCACAGCAGGCGTTTTCAAGGAACGGTTCAGAGAGACTGTTTGACAAAATAGCTGTTTTCTTATACACTACATTGTGTATGTGTTCCTGAATTTTAAGCGATGAATATATGATTTTTGCGCGCAATATATTAAGCTTTTCGTGTTGTCGTTTATCACCCTTTTTATAATTGTCGATAAGCTCTTGGTCAAACGCCTTTGAGGTTTGTTGAAATGTGGACAATTTCACGGTATCCAATGGTGGGAGGAACGTCTTCCATTTTTTTACGCTTACTGAATAGGGTATTTCGTCCTCTGGATTAGTCTTCATATACTCCATTTTCTGTCTCATCATTTTTTTACATTCGGCAGTGGGCAAAATGTATTTGGTTAGTATGTATTTTATCTTTTCCGCGATTGACTCTTCTTTCGTTTTCTTAATCGCGGACCACGGACTTTGGTCGGACTTAATCTTGCGAGCAATACACGCAATATACATAAGCCCTCCTGTATCTTCTTCTCCGCTCATAGGAAATCCAGTAAAAGATTTCTTACATCCCGGAAACCTTTTCCTGGTTTTAACCGATGGAATGCTGGTCTGAATAGATAGAAGAAAATAGGATAGGGTTATCATTATCAATTGCGAGTTTTCAGCATTTTCATACGAAACTGGTTTCTTTTTATTTGCCTGTATTTTGTCGTATATTTCACGAGACGGCATAACTTTATCCAGCGTCAAAACACTATTTCTCAATATTACATCGATGTATGGAGTAAGGTCCACTCCTATAAATTTAGCCATCGCCCTCGCAACATTATATATCTTCTCGGCCTCCACACGGTCAAACGTCATTTGTTTAATTTCTGACTGCGAGGAATAGTTAAACTCCGCCTCCATAACATCGCGACTCTTAATCTGGAATCCTGACTCCGTAAATCCCTCCTGCGTATCAAATAGGATAGGTCTAATATTATATCCGCTGTATTTATCGACCACAAATGCGTCGTCGTCGCTTTTCTCTCCTTGTTCGCTTGCGATATCGTTGAGAGCAATAATATACTCATCCACACCGTTTAGGTAAGCCGCAGACAGCTTATGTATAAACGTTGGCAAGAGTTTAATATCGGAAACTATACAGTAGAGCCACCATTCGTCTTCTCCGTCATTTGCTGGGCGCGTGTATGTGTTTACGAATTTGGAAACGTATGTTTGTTTTTCGCTCAAGTCAGTTAGTCCTAGGATAGTGTCCCTCAATTTTTCATATGGAGACCTGGCGCGAACGTTTTCCTCTAATACCACACCCAACTCCACCTGCTTCTCGTTGTTAATAAGGCGTTTGTTATTTTTTAATTTAATTAGCTCCTTCAGATTTTTAATAGCACTTTCGTATTTTAAAGTAATAGTGGCAATAACCTCCTCGCTACTTTTTTGTAGTTCATCGTCAAATTCTGCCAATATTTGTTTTATATTATTCTTATTAATGTTACTCTTTCCATCGCCAATATCCTCGCAATTATTGGCAATTGACACACACTTTTCGTTGAGATTACAGAATACCTTAGAGTCGTCACTAAATTCCGACTCGTCGATTGTGTCATCCAACACCCATAATCCGCCCGCACGGCGATAGTATCTCACGCCCACACCGTTTAAATCGTCCAGAATAGCATAATCGCCTTCCTCAACCTCCCTCATTTTATAGTATATCGCCTTTGCTTCTGTCATGGCCTTGTTATTCGCTAGTCCGTTGTTTTCGCGCAGGCGCTCTGCGATATATGCCAATTTGCCTGTAATATCATCCACATCCATATCGTCTAGAGCCGATGTATACTCTTTTATTAGCTCATAATAGGTAGGGTCGTATTTCTTGTCGTAATATGTCGCGACGTCATTATCGGCCTCTAGTTCGTCGAGGGCGATATATTTCTTCGCGATGACATATTTACTACAATCGCTAGTAGAATCTTCTGTTGGTTTCACAATCTCTTTCATCGCATCAATTTGGGATATGCCGTTGGGAACAATAAGCGATATTCCAACAAGACTAATCGCAGTGTTGTATAATTCACAACCATCATTTTCCTCGAATATTCTGTACATTTCTCCGTCGCTCAACTTTATATCAGTCGAAGATGTGTCAACACCATATCCCTGTATAACCGTATTCAAAACGGTCTCGTTATACCTCGCTAGAATACCCAATATTTTTGATTTGTGTGTCAGCGATTTTACATTTAGCGCAGATAAGGCCTTGTTAGCCGAACTGTATTTCGCTTTTACATCATTTATTTTCTCGCTAATATATCCAGTCACCTCTCTGTATTGTGTGAATGTAATGTCCTTTTGGTATACCATAAAAGGTTCCATATACTTTAGGATTTCATATACAGAGAGATTGTTGTTAATATGTGACTTTATTAAATCGAATAGCACGCGAGTTTTTGGTATAATCTTTTCAAGATATTCGCGATATGACATCGTACCCGTTTCAGGGATGTATTCTGTATTGGTCTTAAGGTAGACACCGTCTTCGTGAATATTCAAGCTCTTATCGTTTATTATCAGTGAATTCACCGTGGTTTTATTGTGTAGTAATCGCCAATATGCCAGAAAATTAATACCAAGATTAGTTTTCGTCACAATATCGGTCGATGGGAGATTAACTCGCGAGAATCGGACGACTGGCTCCTGAAGACTCAATAACGAGGTCATATGTAATTCATCATTTGGTAATATATTTGTGCGGCGTAATTCTGTAGATATTTTGGTTTTGTGTTGTGTCAATATAGTTTGCCCCATAATGTGTTGTTGGGTGAAAAAACGCTTCGACGAAACAAGTTTGTTTGAAATAACTGTCGCATTATAATCATCTATATTGTTAATTATACTGGTAATTGGTGTATTTATTTTTACAATCGCCAATATATCGGTTTTATTTTGTGGAGGGCGATATGGTTTGTATAAATAATCCATTTTGCGCTGTAAATCGATATATTTATTATCGCTTTGGGTCTGACTATTGTCTTCATAATTATTGTAAATATCGCTCTGGTCCTGAAATTCTGTCTTGTAATCTAACGAGGTAACGTCTGAATACTCGCTCTGCTCATCTGAGAATACACCATCTATATCGTATATTTTTTTACTGTTTTTTACAACAGGTATAATCCAGAATAATTTATGTTTTAATTCTTCCAACGAATCCACAAGAGGTTTGTGCTCGACGCCAATTTTATTAGGAGACATCGCGTTACCATATTCGTCGAACAGAGAGAACTCTTTGCGTAATTGTAAGAATCGTTCAATCATCATATGGATACTGTTCATAACATTTGCTGTTCGTTTATTATTTGGAATCGCCGCGAGCAAATCATCTAACATATCGGCGGTTTGTTTCTCAATACCGAAACGCTGTTGCGAATCGGGAAGGTCAACGAGTTCAGATATTTCATCTAAGTCATCGCCAAATTGTAGCTCATCTGCGGACATTATTAATTTTGTTATGTTATCCTTAAAATTATTACGGGCGTCGGTCTCTTCTGTCGGCGATGTCATAACTTCCTCCTCACCCTCCTCGCCTGTGGTCTCCTCTGTGGGGATTTCTTCAACCTCAATCCTGGTATCGGTTTTGACGCTATTTTCAGTAATAGGAATAACCGATGGAGCATCACGCGTGGTTATCGATTTAATAGGCATATTCAGGGGAATACCTTGGTAGGCAAAGTCAATATAAAAAATATCTCCGTCAACGCTTTTAATTTCTATTTGGTCTTTTTCTAAATTTGTTATTTGTCCTGTAACTAACAACGGAATGTCTTGTTCAAAGAAAATATCTATCCACGTCCCCAATGTATACCCATTCTGGATAGCGTAGCTGGAACTATCTGCTCTACTTTCTATGGATATAGACACTATTGATTCGTTACTAAAGTCTCCATTGGCGTCAATATATAGAGTTATGCTTTCGTCTGCTACCAACGTTATTTGTGTGTTGTCAATATATTCTACTAAAAAACGCTTACCGTCCAATGATGTATCTTCTGGTGCGGTTATATCTATAATATCACCCAATTCAATATATACCTTATTTTCAGACGATGTTTCGCTCATTATCTTATACTTATAATAGATATTTATATGATAATTAAAAAATTGAATACGTCGTGTATGATTAAATCAGTATCATAACAATGACGATGTTCCAGTACAACTACAAAACGATTGCCGGTGTTGATATTTGCGAGCTCTACGGCGCGGACAACGCAAATGTCAAGAAGGCACTAAATCTAAACATTAAAACTATTCAATATAATGATACCCAGTATGGGATTATTAAATACGATAAGAATAAACTGACCGCAGACAATGTTAACACTACTGGGATGTTTCGCTCGGTTGTCTATAAAAACAATCGAATTCTCGCCGTCTCGCCACATAAATCGGTATCTTATGATTCATTCATTGCGCAACACAATCTGGAACAATGTATCGTGGAAGAATATGTGGAGGGAACGATGATTAACATGTTTTACGACCCAGATATTGAGGAGTGGGAGCTTGCCACTAGGTCAACCGTTGGTGGGAAGGTTAACTATTTTATCAGTAGTTTCACGAACATTAATTTTAGGGAAATGTTTCTAGAAGCGTGTAATAATGCGAGTTTGGAATTTGATATTCTCGATAAGACGCTATGCTATTCGTTCGTGCTACAGCATCCTAAAAATAGAATCGTCGTGCCATTCAAAGAAACGCGAATTTATCTTACAGCGTGTTATCGTATCAACGAGAATTTTATGGTAGACGTCGTTGATGTCGAGACAATTAAAGATGCGCTTGCTGCGGCAAATATTCACTACCCCAAACGTTATGAAAATATCAACGAGGTATACAATTTGACAGAGCTAATGTCATCATGTTTCGGAGATTATACTGTGGTTGGGTTTATGATTCACAATTACGCTTCTGGGATGCGCACTAAAATCCGCAACGAAGGAACATACGAGTATGTTAGGAAGCTTCGCGGCAATCAACCCAAAGAACAGTTTCGCTACCTAGAGCTTTGTCACGATGGACGTCTTGACGAATACCTAACATTCTATCCTGAGGATTCGGAATCGTTCAATAAATATCGCGATGGGGTGAATGAATTCATCGCCTCGCTCTACCAAAATTATGTAGATTGCTTCATTCATAAGAAAGACCAGCTTAAAAACTATCCGCATCAATATAAATCACATATGTATTCACTCCAACATCTATATCTAAATACTATTAAGCCAGGCAATATGCAATACAATACTGTCGTAATGTATATTACCGGACTACCGCCGGCAAAATTAATGTATTCGCTTAACTACCATCTACGGAACTAAAGTTGTTTCCATATGAGCTACTGGCTCAATTGAGTAATCTGATAGTAAATATATAAACCATAGAAATTTTTAGCAACAATATCTAGTAAATTATAACTTACATTTTTTACATTTGGAGACATTATAGCGGCGACGCCATATAATGACCATACGGATACGAGAAATGTAAAGAGTTGTTTCCCTATAGTTGTAGTTGCGGCGTAGTTATTGTAAATAAGCTCGAACGCCTTGTAAAAGAATCCGAACCCGATAGGAATCGCTATATATTTAGAAATTGTATTAACTTCACCAAGATAGCCAAACGCTAACATTAGAAAGTTAAATCCGAATAACTTCAATATTTGATCTTTATTTTCTTTAATGAATTCCATTGTTTTTAGTGGTTTGCTTTCCAATTCTCCGCGTTCCTTTCTCTCTTGATATTTCATAAACATAATAGTTGAGAGAAGCATAGTTGGGGTAGTAATCACCCAATCAATGTATCGTCTCGCTGCCATTTTTTTTATATTCATAACAGAAAACGCAATCCAAACATAAAATAAGAGCTCGATAAACTGAACGGTCGTTTCGAGAGTTAATATGTCCGATAGTATAGCATCTTTTTCCTCTAGTTTAATGAAAAGACCTTGTAGAGGTATCAATCCTGTAATTATTTGTAAAATTAACGAAAACCAGATAGTGTTTTTTACCGTTTTAATTGTGAACATTTAAAATATATTTAGATAATTATTTATCCGCGTAAGAATTATATTATATATGACTAATGTATAATAATGCCTACGACACAGAAAGGAGGAAAAGTAATGAAGGGTGGTATGGGTGGTATGGGTATGGGTAATACTATGGGTGGTATGGGTATGGGTAATATGATGGGTAATAATATGGCCCCTGGTATGGGTGGTATGGGTATGGGTGGTATGGGTATGGGTAATATGATGGGTAATACTATGGGTGGTATGGGTATGGGTGGTATGATGGGTAATAATATGGCCCCTGGTATGGGTGGTATGGGTATGGGTGGTATGGGTATGGGTGGTATGGGTATGGGTGGTATGGGTATGGGTAACATGATGGGTAATACTATGGGTGGTATGATGGGTAATAATATGGCCCCTGGTATGGGTGGTATGGGTATGGGTGGTATGGGTGGTATGATGGGTAATAATATGGCCCCTGGTATGGGTGGTATGGGTATGGGTAATATGATGGGTAATACTATGGGTGGTATGGGTATGGGTAATATGATGGGTAATACTATGGGTGGTATGGGTATGGGTAATATGATGGGTAATAATATGGCCACTGGTATGGGTGGTATGATGGGTAATAATATGGCCACTGGTATGGGTGGTATGATGGGTAATAATATGGCCCCTGGTATGGGTCCCGTCCCCTCTCTTATTGGTGGTGGTAAAAAAACCAAGAGACGTAAGCCCAAGAGAGGTCGGGGTGGTAAATCCAGAAGACGCCGGGCAGGTAAAAAAACTAAATCGCGTGGGGTTCGTAAGGCTAGAAAGGGCAATAAAAGAACAAAGTATTCGCGCAAGTAAATAATAATTAAATAACTAATATTTTTATTTATTATTCTGTTTTGAATTCATCGCCAATAGTTTTATATATGATGGTTGCTATATCTGCAACGCCTACAAGTAGAGTAACCAGGTCTATTTTATCCTTATTATTAATGAAAGCAATTCTAACAATACTTTGATTTATATGCGGGTGTGGTTTGCTAAATCCGCAGTATGTGAGATTGTTGGTGCTCGTCTGTTCTTCGGTATTCGCTTTATCAATCTGGTAATATTTAGTGTATAAAATATACTCCAACACCTTACCAAGCGTATGGTCCTCGTTCTCCAAAACAATATCGTAGCAATGTTGGATAGTAGAAGATGACTCTTTAATCATGCTCTCATTGCTTTGAATGTCATCGGAAAATTTCTTCAATTTCCCTATCATAACATCAGCTGCCTTATGGACAATCATATAATTTGTGAACGGACCCACGCTCTCAATCGTAAAATCAAACGAGTCATTCATTATAATTCTTTTCGCATCAAGCAAGTCCCAATCCTTTTTAATGGACGCAATACTATCTTTAGTCTCGCCAGAGGCCTTGAGTTCCTTGTTTTTATTTGTCCATACCTCATTAATTTTAATAGGGTCAATCGACGCACCATAACTACAAGTAGAGGCAACATTAAAGGCACTGTCCTGTTTAGCCATACCAATATCTAATTGTGCCGAGAATTTGATATGCTCGCCTGGAATAACGTCGGATATTTTAGGACGCAACCTAACTAATTCTATGAAGTCATTTGATATGGAATCTGGTGGGAATATTTTTTTCACCTCGCCATCGGTCAAGTATTTATCGTTCTGTGTATTTTTGATTTTGAAATCGCCAGTTGTAAGATACATTATGGCATCGGTATCGTTCTGTAGATCGGCCTCCACAACATAATCCTTGTGCTCAAAATCCGTATCCGTAATGTGAATAGGTACGCAGCTTAACCTCTGTTTAATCAACTCATTATTCATTCGTGTTGTATTTAGCTGAAAGTCTACCAGATTCTCTTCGTATGGGCTCGTGCGAAAGACAATCGTAGGAATTTCCGAGAGGATAATCCTCCTTAAGGCGTTTGCGATGCTTACGTTCACACCGGACAACGTAAATTTTAGGTAATTATCATCAGTTACGAAGTTACTTATTTTAGGGTCCATGATTTACTATATAATATAACCAAATAATTAAATCAATTTTTAATTAGTTTAATTTAAAATTCGTAAAATAAATTACATATATAATGAGTTCTATTCTTTACTATAGTAATTATTGTAATAATTGTAAACCGCTATTACAGAAGTTATCGCAAACGTCGATAAAGGATGATATCCACTTTATCTGTATAGATAAGAGGGTGCAAAAACCAGACGGAATTACTAACATCGTATTGGAAAATGGACAAGAGATATTGCTACCTCACACAATAACAAAGGTCCCTGCACTAATGCTTCTTAATCGAGGAAATAAGGTGCTGTTTGGAGAAGAGGTAACAAATCATATTCAACCTCAAGAAGTTGAACGAAACAATGTATCTACGAACAATAATGGAGAGCCGCTCGCATTTTCTCTTATGGACGCGACAACTTCTGGGTTTGGTGTCGCGTCGGACAATTATAGTTTTTTAGACCAAGACCCAGACGAATTATCGGCGCAGGGCGGAGGCGGAATGAGACAACAACACCATTACGCAGATTTGGGGTCATCGTATGTTATCGAGACCCCACCGGACACATATAGCCCGAATACGGTAGGCGAAGTATCTATGGATAAATTACAAAGCGAAAGAGCAAACGATATTAAGAATTAATCATAATAATATTAAAGCATTAATAATATTATTATTAAATGAAACACAATTATATTTGTATGGTAGGTGCTGTTCCATTTGGTATATTCGGATACATCTGGGGGTCACTTGCGATGATGGCGACCTCGTTTATTGGAGTTATTTTTCATATGCATCCAAACAACAATACACTTAAATATCTGGATTTAGCTATGAATTCGTGTTTCTCGCTGAAAGCAACTATATATGATTACAAAATAATGACATTGGCTATATTTTCCGGGATATGTTATACAATAAATAGTTATGTATATAATAACTACAATACTAACAAGACGTTGTGTAATATTATACACGTCTTCTTAGTACAATTAGCTGGTGTATATGGATATTACTTGTTGCGATGTCACGAACCATGTATCGATTTTTATTTTGATTGCATACACGATTATGTAAATTCTACGATTATGTAAATAATTATCTAATTATAATAGTTTAAAAAAATAATAATACATATTTCATATGGATAAGTCTCAAATTCTCAAGGGATTCAACGACCACTTTGTAGAGTTTGTTGAAGATATTGAGCGCGTATTCCCAGATGATGACGATATTTCCACAGTAAAGGCATCATTTATTCAAATGCGAAAGGCAAATCCTAAATTAGTCATTAAGGCGTTCAACGAATATTTTTTGAAGATATATCGTAGTGAGATTGAGTCTGGGAATATTGATTTTTTTATCCACAAAGATTACAACACAGATTTATCTGTCGTCGGAGATTCGGATTATATTCTCAAGAAGATTGATGTTCTCCGCGAACCCGTTAAAAATATGAATTCTGATGACAGGGAAACAGTTGTTAAATATATACAAAATCTGTCAAAACTATGTGATGTATACTATCGTTGATATTATAGAAATACAACAATACAATTATTTAATTATAGTTTGATTTAAAAATAAATTACGATTCAAACTATATTATGTCCGATGAGAACGATAATTCAGGGCCTAGTGAATTTACGGAAGAACATTTTAAATCAATGATGGAAAATTTAAATAGTCCAGATTTATCAATGGGTGATTTAAAATCAATGATGGAAAATCTACAAGAAGTAACAGAGACAATGGGGGGGTTAAATGGATTAATGGAAAATCTAAATATGGGTTCAGATATCTCGGGTAATTCCGAATCTGAGAACCATATAAGTGATTTAAAATCAATGATGGAAAATCTACAAGAGACGGCGGGTTCCATGGGTGATATGAAAGGGTTTATGGATAATCTAACCGCTAAATCTGATGTATCGAGTAACCCTACTACCGAAAATCCATTAGATAATCTCAGGAAAATAGTGTATGATTTCACTAACGATTTATTAACGACTTTCCCGGAGTTGAAGAAAACATTACACCCTAATTTGGCTGCGATAGTTGAATACAGTGATACCGACGACGCAAATATAAACGCAATTAAGGAACATTGTTTGAAAATATACCCCGAGAAGTTTTTCGACATTCTATATCAGAACGAAAAACTATTTTCAGGCGATGAGCCGATTTATCTGCTTCCTGGTATTGATTTCCTATTTGTATGGAGTGAAAATATTAGCGACGCAACAAGAAAGACAATTTGGAAATATCTACAGCTATTATTATTTGCGTTGGTATCGGATATGTCTGACACGACCTCGTTTGGTGACACGGCGAAATTATTCGAGGCAATTGATAATGACGAATTTAAAAGCAAATTACAGGAGACTATTTTTAATATGGACACAGGATTTGACAGTAGCGGAAACGACGCGGGAAATAATGTCGGTGATGGGAATAGTGGTCTGCCCGACCCAGAAAAACTCCATGACCATATGAACAAGATGTTAAATGGAAAATTGGGCAATCTTGCGCGCGAGATTGCGGAAGAAACCGCGTCTGATATTAATATTGATATGGAAGATGAATCGTCAGTGAATGATGTATTCCAAAAGCTATTCAAGAACCCCACAAAATTAATGGATTTAGTCACAAAAGTTGGAAGTAAACTGGACACAAAAATTAAATCGGGGGATTTAAAGGAGAGTGAACTTCTCGCAGAGGCAGCCGAGATGATGCAGCATATGAAGGATATGCCCGGTATGGAAAACATACAGAATCTTTTCAGTAAGGCTGGTTCTGACAAGATGAATACTAGCGCGATGCAAGCACAAATGAAACGCAACATTAATTTGGCAAAGCAGAAGGAGAGAATGCGAAGCAAAATATCAAAACCCGCCACACCACTAATACCAGAGGCAAACATTGAATCGGTTGAGGCGGCAAATCAGGCGGCGATTGATTTATTATTATCGGAGGGTGTCAAATTTGAAGATATGGAAAATGTTATATTTAGTACAGGTGAGACATATGAAAAATCAGCGCGAAAGCAAAATATGGATATTGAACCGAAAAAGAAAAAGAAGAAAAAGAAGAAGAAACAGAACAAATAAAACCTTTAAATATATATAATGACTACTCCATTTTGGATAAACGAACCAAGAATATTATTAGACATTGATAATGTTTTTAAAATTTGGCCAACCAGGCTAATGAGTAAAAACGAAAAACTAAATTCCATCTCGCGTCTTATTATATTATTAACCGTTCTCGGTTATTTCGTAACAAAAGAGTTAAAAATAGTGGTTACTGGAATTATAACTTTAGCAGTAATAATTTTAATTCACAAAATTCAAAACAGACAAAAGGTATCTATCTCTTCTACGGAAGCGTTTACAAATGCTAATTACTATGAACTTATTAAGGATGAATATAGCAAACCAACACCTATTAATCCGGCAATGAATGTGCTACTTACTGATATTGCGGATAATCCAAATAGGAAGGCGGCTGCACCAACATTCAACCCGATTGTAGCGGAAGACATAAATACCGCAACAAAAGACTTTATAACCAGCGAATTTAAAGATCCGAATATTGACGAGAAATTATTTAAAGATTTAGGGGATAATTTCGCATTCGACCAATCGATGAGAACGTGGTATGCTACGCCAAATACCCAAGTGCCGAACGACCAAGACAAGTTTGCCGAGTTTTGTTACGGAGATATGAAGTCTAATAAAGAACAGTCGTAGATGATATTTGAAAGCCTATTAATTCAATAGTTATAAAAATCAATAGTTATAAAAATCCATAGTTATAAAAATCCATAGTTATAAAAATCCTTTAATTTATATAAAAAATATATATTCATTATATAAATGGCCTCTGTCTATGATTATAAATTCAATCAGGGAACCCGTATTGGAAATGATATGTGCGACCAAAGTCAGCAAACAATTCAGAATTCGCACGCGTCAACATATATGTTAAATAGCTACCAGTCGCAATGTCCTAATGAGACTGCTGTTGACTTTGCCACCAACCATTTAGACGTGAATTTCACTGGAAGTCATCAGGTTGGTATTGGAGGATGTAATATCGACCAAAACTCTAAGCTCATGCGTTCGTCGCTCTCGAAACCACGATGCAAAATCAGTTTAATGCAGCGGCCATTTACCACCGTTCCGTTTTTGGGTAGAGGAAACGCGAACCCTGTTATGGAGTCGCAAATTCAACAGGGTGAGCTGGCGAATAATCGCAAGAGCATCACACAGTCCTCCGAGCTATCTTACATGAAATACCATAATACACCAATGATTCCCTCGCTACAGGCTACTGTTAATAATCCGGCGAACTTGGTGGAGGGAGTCGCGGAGAAGGGATGGATTCGTGGAGGAGTTCCGTCGCGTGAACTAGCGCGCGACAAGGAGTATTCGACTCAATAAGTCTGTAATATAATTAGTTTAAAAAGTATTTTAATAACTAATTATGTATAATACCGAATTCGTGTGCACGTATAAACAACACGATGAGGATGAAAAAGACGATATGTACAGAATTCAACTACTTCAAGTGTATAATTTAGATAGATGGGATGACGATAAGATAAATAAAATTATGACAACCATTTTTGAGAAATATGCGAATTCTACAGACATGCGCGATATTATAGCGAGGGCGCGCGAGTCAGATAAATTAAGCAATATTAAACTCTATATAGGCGACGATGATTTAACGATATTCAAGGGTATGTTTCAATACGAACTATTTGACCTAATACATTTGTGTATATGTGATTTAGTAGATAAATCCGAGAAAATTAGCTACCTTAATAAAAATACTCTTATAAATAATCTATAATCATACATATATATGGCATCTACACGTAATAAAAATACGCCTGGTAATTACAAATTAGAGCAAAAAATTAATAAATTATCTAGTAAATATGATTTTTATAAATATTCACAGCACGGTCCAGCATATGAGCCAACAATCCCGAGTATTGGGTTTTTCCCAAACGCAATTTCCAGAGACGCACTTTCTAGCAACCCAGTAGAGATTGAGTCCGCCTTGTTCGGGATTAACTCCACTAATCTGGTTGACCCGAAACCTAATACCATAGCACAGCTTAAATATATGCCAAGAAAGGACTTCTTTGAGCGCACACAAATGATAATGCCAAAGAAATTAGTAGTTGAGAATAATCAACGACCACTGCGTTCATAATTAATATATGAAATTCGTTATAATATTTAAATGTTTAAATATTATAATGAGGAACAGGTCTAGTAAAATGAGGAACAGGACCAGTAAAATGAGGAACAGGACCAGTAAAATGAGGAACAGAGCTAGTAAAAAGAGACGAGGAGGTTTACCACAAGACGTAGACTTATATAATATAAGTAAGTGTAAGTTGAGTAATGAATATATAAAGGGATTTGATAAAGATTATAACTGTAAGCCGATAAAGCCTAAAACTATGAAAATTACAATGTCAAGCACAATGTCAAGCACAAAGTCAAAAACAAAGTCAAAAACAAAGTCAAAAACAAAACCAACTAGTAGATTTACTATTAAGAAAAAACCTAATATTAAAAGGTCTCGTTCAATAAAATCATCACAACCAAGTATATATTTTGATAAATATCGCAGCAAAGACGAACTAACCACGCGTTACGCAAATACAAGATTAGAACGTCATTCGCCTAGTAATGTAAAGCAAGAGAAAGGGGACCCCAATAAAATCTAGAGAGAACTACGGATTATCCTATCAATTCGCGGAAAGAATTGCATTTCATCGAGTAATTTGCGTTTCATTTTTTTTATATTTGGCAGGCGCCGACTGTATAAATCCGACGTTATTGCGTTCGAAATTATTTCATACGCCTTATCAAAATCGTCAAGGTCAATCGCTACATACGAGAGGGGGTCTACATATCTACTAACGTCGGGCGCCCCACAATAAAAAACCAAACTTTCGCACAATATTGGTTCCCACAGCTTCTCAGTAATAAACCCGGGTTCGAAATTGTTCTCACACATAAAATAATATTTGTATTGTAGTATTCCCTTTGATTTATTTATAAAAGGAGTTACGCCTCCCTTGTAGTTACGAAAACTATGTTCATTGTCCATATTAAATATGTCAACATCAAAGACCGAGTTTGATTTTGATTCCAAATACTTTAAGAAATCGATTCTCTTTATGTGCCCTGGGTCAAAATACTTGCTGCTACAAATAGAAGATATAATACCAGTTTTAATAGGCGTCTCTTGTAGTTGCGCGTATGTTTTCTCTAGCTGCCAGAATACATTGTTATATGTTTGTGCCCCCCTACCAATTACTGCGAGATAATCCTCGGGATTCGGGGCGGCCCAGTTACCCCAAGTATTCACACCCCAATTCTTTCCATCACACCAAGGCTCCATCTGAAATATAATTGTTCTTTTTTTATTATGTGCGTAATATAATGGATCGTCTGAGCTAGGTTTATTTATGATGACAAGATAGTCATATGGTTCGTTGGCGACCAACACTATATTATTCCACCTACAGGATGTCTTCCCCATTACGCCAAATTCATCGCGCGCCTGCGATGATGAACAATAATTTGCGACGATTTTAACGCGCACATTTGGCGGCATAACATGCGATGGTATGTCTATTACAATACTTTCGGTAGAATTTTGAATGTCCGTATCTATGTGTTTTCCTCCTTCATTCCAGTCAGTGAATGCTATTTGAGGCCTAATCTCCTTCTTTGTTAACTCTGGTATAGTTTTCATTATAAGATAATCAATTCCGTGTTTAATACCCGTAACACTTAGAGATTGAAGTATTTTTTGTGCGGCATTTTTATTGATGCTGTAACAAAATAATCCTCCAATATAATGGTCGGTGCTTAGTTCATATAAATGTGGGGTCTCATCATTGCGGTAGAGCGATTCGACTCCTTTTCTAACATCAGAAAACATACTATATCCTAGCATTACAGTATCGGTAACCTCTAATTGACGACTAATTTTTAAGAGGTCCGTAAACCACGAATCTTTTAATTTTATATCATCCTCCATAATAATATAATATTCGGTTGACGTGTCTGCCATCAATTCTTGCCATAACTCAATATGACTAATTGCGCAACCAATAGCGCCTGGGTTGCTATTGAAGTCGTTTCCGACGAACGAAAGCAGTCTCGGGTCATCGCTCCGCAATAATCGGCCATCAACCGCATCCTTGAAATCGTATTTAGTGTTTTTCAACTCGCATTTCATATTCTCTCGACGGTCAATGCGGCGGGCCAGATTTATAACCTTGATGGGCAGAGCCTGCGGTGAAATATCTATACCTTGGCTCACATTATTCAGCTCGTAAGAGTTCATGTCATTATTCAACCCTCGGTTACCAGCCAATTTTCCAATATGTATACAGGTAATCTCATCAAAGTATGCGGTTTTGTATCCCGCATCCACGAATTTGTTCGCATAGTCCAATTCGAAAAATTCGTTAGGTGTAATAAAATCACCGAGCGCCTCTAATACATCCACGCTTGTTATTCCGGGACGAAAACTGTAATGAGGCCAGTATCCGCAAGGCGAATCGGACGCGTCGTGTTTGTGTAGCAACATTCCATCATCCAAATGTGTTCCGCATATCCAGGTTATATCCGAAATAATTTCGGCATATCCTTTGTTAAATAATACCTGTTTAACTCCTTGGTCTGAATATTTATTAAGACAGTCAATTCCTCGCGAAATATAATTATCGGATTTAATAAATTCCCAGTCATCCTCTATATGAATCCAGTAACGTGCTCCACTTGCTAGAACATAATTATGAATCAGGTTCATACTGCTGCGGTGCCCTTTTTCATAGCCTTCCTTTACTATAAATTCAATCCATGGATATTCGGAGATTAATTCTGCGAGTTCCTTTTTTTCAGTTCCATCGTCTACACATATAATTTTATCTACCATACCAAAATCCGTCCAGTTGCGGGTCATCGATTTAATGGTTCTGCGCAACAACTCTGGTCTCATACACGATGTCATCGTAAGAACTATGTTTACGGTAGTTGAACATTTTGATGGTCTGAAATCACCGTTAAAATGAAATATATTATTGTATTTTTTTATATAGGTATCCAGAATATTTCTATCCAGTTTATCTGTGCCGCTTGATTTACTTCTCATATATTTATACACATATTTTTGAACAAACTCAAATGTCTTGTCGAGATAATTCTGAACCGTAATGTCGTCGGGAATAAAAAATTGACTATTGTGAATTGTATTATTGGCTATTGATTCGGGTAAATAATCGAAATTATCATATAGCTTTAACTGCGCCTGTCGCCCCTTTTCATAGTTACCATATTTGTGTGCAACTATAATAATAGTGATATACATCTTATAATCGTGTATTGAGTCATTTATAAAGAGGGATTTGCCTTCTCTAGGATTAATAGTATTGGTAATATCAATACCCGATATCAATATATTAGCTAGATTATCTTGTTTACTGGTTAGCAAGTGTTGAATTGCGAAATATAGACCCTCCCACCTTTTAGGGTCGTATGTTAATGTTAATAAGTAGTAGCTCATCGCGTTACATATATTATCTGATTGTTGTTCTAATACCCCTACCATATAAGCCGCGTAGAATTTCTCCTGCTGCCAACAATCCAGCGCGAGTGTTTTTTTATACCATTCAATTGCCTTGATTGGATTTTTCGCGTCCTTGTAGCTCTGCGCACAATAAAACGCATAACGATTCTTTAACCACGCCCCGCGCGTATTATGAAACGCTTCCTCTAATATCACAGCGTCCTCATGATATTTATTGGGGTTCATACTTCGTCTGCCAGTTCTACCCGAGACAAAATGATAATCCCCGGTTACAAGCTGCGATTCGGTCATTTCATCCTGTCCGATGATTACCTCGTGTAAAACTCCAAAATATTTCCATTTTTTACGATTGTTAATGATGGACGTTCTTTTATATGAATACCCACCACCAAATAATACCATATAGCTATCTTTTGTTAAATCATTAGGGAGTTTAAAAGACCCGTGTATCTCATCGTCGGCATCAAAGATAAAAAGGTAGTCTGTTTTACCGAACGCCGCCTCCAATGAAAGGTTTCTGTTGTGCGAGAAATCCGTCCACGCATGTCGATGAATCTCACCTGGAATATTTAAACACTTAAAAAAATCCTCTATTAACTCAATCGTATTATCACTTGAGCCAGTGTCGCATATAACCCAATAATCTATTTTCACATATTTAATAATATTGATAAGCGTCCGCCCAATTATATGCGATTCGTCCTTCACAATCATATTTAAACATATAGTTTTCATATTTTATGTATAGCGTAAATGTTTTTATTAATATTACGACTATATATATATGGCTTTCACCAGATTTCATGATGACAATTCCAGAATCGAAAAACAATTACAAGAATTAACGGGTGCTGGTCGCTATATGATGAACGTGCCGGGACCAGGCGATAAGCCTTGTTTTATGGACGACCCATACCTACGTTTACAACAATGGGGTGCGAATTTAAACACGAATGCTATTAATTTAGAGAGCGATTTAATGGGACTAACGCGCACGGCAAATAAAGACTGTATTAAAGCGAATAATTACCAAACAAAAGCAGTGAAAAGTTCCCGCGTCAATTATCCAGTATGTCAGTCTATGACAGAGCAACCACGCGCAACCCATCCAGCCTGGACAGCGAGAGATTTAGAACAAGTAAAGTGGGATATTCTCCCACACGACCCGCAGGAGCACACAGCCATACCGTTTCACAATAATTTAAATACTCGAATTCTAGAGAAGGACAACCATAAAACAAATTATCCTTCTCTCCAAGACAAAACGATATTGAGCGAGGGTATATGTATTGGTGGTAAGAACAACCCATTAATAAGCTCTTCATCCTCTATTAAGACGAGATAAACCCAACTTCCCGATTTACTATTCCGGCTTTAGTATTTATATAAATATTATATCATATTGTATATATATAAATGGCGATTGCGATACCACTAATAGCATTAGGTAGTTTATTTGTGATATCAAATTATAATAAAAGAGATGAAAGTGACGAAATTGTTGAGGGGTTTGAAGGCGACGCGCTATTCCCAAACGATAACACCGACAAATATCATAACATCGCAGCGCAAGATAACCTAACCGCGAGTAGATTTCCGACCGAGACCGACGTCATATCTACAGGCAACGTGAATAAATATTCAAATCCGAATCAGATGACCGATAAATACTTTAAGCAAACGGGCGATAAGGTTTACCAGCGTGTGGTTACGACGAATCCGCCCGGAAGTGTAGGGAGTGGAGTAATGAGACAGTCTTCTCTTACAGGAGAACCACTGGATAAGAGTAATTTCAAACATAATAATATGGTTCCTTTTTTTGGAGGCAGAGTAAAAGGGGCTACTGTTTCGGGAGATCAGGCCGAAAGCGCGCTCGATAATATGCAAGGTGGCGGTTCTCAGCACAACCGAAAGGTGGAGGTCGCGCCAATGTTCAAGCCAACCAACAATATGCAGCACTCGAATGGTGCGCCCAACACTAGCGACTTCGTTCAGTCTCGCATGAATTCAAGTCTGAAACAATCTAACGTGAACCCATTTGAGTCGATGTCGGTTGCGCCTGGATTAGATAAGGGTTACAATACCGATGGTGGGGTTGGATTTAATAGCGGGATGGAGGCGCGCGACAAGTGGATGCCCAAATCGGTAGACGATCTTCGCGCGGGAAGCAACCCCAAAGTATCCTTCGATTTAAATGGTCACCAAGGGCCAGCTAATTCAATAATTAAAGAATCCACCAATATTAAATCACAGGGTAAGGTGGAGCAATATGCTCCAGATACGTATTATGAAGTCGGTCAAGAGAGATGGTTTACTACAACGGGCACGCAAAAGGCCCCGACTGCTCGAAGTAATGAGATTGTTCCGGATACCAACCGAAAGAATACGTCCACCGAATACTATGGACCGCAAGCAACGCAGAATAGCGCCAGTTACACAAAGGGTGTTTACAAGCAGCCACGCCGCGTCGAACTCAAACCGAATGATGTCACCAATATATCCGCCATTGGATATAATAATGGGCCTGCTAACGACTATGGAGTGAAGGGATATAAACCCCTACCCAATAACCGTTCCACAACGACCCATGCCGAAAATGTGGGAGGCGTTCATGGTATGGTGCGCGCGGTAATAGCCCCAGTATTAGATGTATTGAGGCCATCGCGCAAGGAAAACGTAATTGGTAATATTCGCCCAACAGGCAATGCGGGTAGTTCGGTCGCCAAAAACCCCGTTTGGAACCCGGCCGATAGGACCAAGGTGACGAATCGCGAGATGACCGAGGGCGCCGCCGACGGAAAGTATCTAAACATAGGACGCCAAACTTCAGACGGATATAGCGTGACCGACCATCAACCAGTTAAAGTTCAGCGAGACACCACGAACAGGGACTACTCTGGAATTGCTGGTCCGAACTCATACAATGGTGATAAAAACTACGAGGCCGCATATAATCAAAGAAATAACGTAAATAAAACATACAAAAATAGACCAAATCAGGGTGGTACGCAAATATTTAACCAGAACGACAACGTTTCTATTAACAGACGTGATGCCGACAGAAACAATAACCGAATGTGGGCTCCAAGTTTAGGAGCTACCACGATACCGTCAAAGGATACTTATGGAAAACAAATTTCGCCCGAATATAACAATAACAAGTCTAATGACGGTCGCCTTAATCCAGACCTATTAAATGCTTTCAAGGATAATCCATATACACAAAGTTTAGCCAGTTGGGCCTAATTACGAAATATTAATATTTTACGAAATATTAATATTAAATATATTTTTAATTAGTATCAATATGGATAATGTTACACACAAAGTTTTAATTCATACAGATATAAGTGAAAAATTAAATCATTTTATTAACGAAAATAAGATTCCAAATATAATATTTCACGGTCCTAGTGGTTCCGGCAAGCGCACTATCGTTCATAAATTCATTGATGACATATATAATAACGATAAGACGACCATTAAAAATAACGTAATGTATGTATCGTGCGCGCACGGTAAGGGGATTAAATTTGTGAGGGATGAACTGAAACTTTTTGCGAAAACACACATTAATTTTAAAAATAAATATCTATTCAAGACTGTAATACTATCAAACGCGGACCAGCTGACAATAGATGCCCAATCAGCATTAAGACGTTGTATTGAGTTGTTCAGTCATTCCACGCGGTTTTTTATTATTGTTGAAGACAAATACAAATTATTGAGACCAATATTGTCAAGGTTTTGCGAGATTTACATCCCACACCCCACTATTAACAATTATAAAGTTAATCTCCATATACATAACAAAAATACGGATAGCAAATACAAACTAGAGCGCGATAAATGGCTTAAAAAATATTTAAAGAATTTAACAATTAACAATTATAATGAACTAATTAGTATTTCAGACAAACTATATAACAAGGCGTATAGTGGTTTAGACATCATTGATTATTTCGAAATGTCGGATTGTGATATGACAAAAAAATACCAGCTATTGTTAGCATTTAATAAAGTTAAATTAGAGATAAATAATGAAAAGTTATTAATTTTCTTTATTTTAAATAATATTTATTTATGTTCAAATGTGAATTTAGAAAATATGTCTTTTATGTAAATGGATGATTATTCGTTGTCCAGTTTATCGGAATCCAAAAACGAATGGTGTTCCAGACTCGTAAACACGCTGACGCCTGCAATTATCGATGGATTACGGTCAATATATAACGAGTCTCTTCAGCTCTGTATCGAAAATGACGAGGAGGACAAATATTTAATGACGTTTCAGACATTTCTAAGTAGAATCCCCCAATGGAATGCGGCTATCATTAAGGCGGAGAGAGAGCGGATTGAAACTACTACAAACTGTGGTTATTTAGAAGAGTTGATTACATGTGTCCATGTAATTCAATTGAAGGCGCTAACCTGCGTAAGAGTTGGGGCGAAGCAAAAGAAAGTTGACATTGACATCCCGTCTAGCGATGGGTTTATTCACAAGGTATATGTTAATTCTGCGCGAAAGGTCTATACGAACATTTATCTCTTTGAGAAAGACATCCCACCATTAGATATTCAAAAAAATAGTCGCGAGTTGGAGATTATCATCAAGGAGAGTATTCTTAATAGCATTCGCGATACGATGCCTATTGATAAGATTTTAGTCGCCTATATGGACGAGACTGAGGAGGAAGACATCGTAGTAGAAGAGAAAATTATTCACGAGGAGATACCAGAGGACGTGAAGGCCGCAGAGCCAACCAAGGCGCCCGAAGTAGCCAAGGCGCCCGAAGTAGCCAAGGCGCCCGAAGTAGCCAAGGCGCCCGAAGTAGTCAAGGCGCCCGAAGTAGCCAAGGCGCCCGAAGTAGTCAAGGCGCCCGAAGTAGCCACGCCACCGACCGGTGACTATGTCAAGACACCCGAGCCAATCAAGACGCCCCAAATTACAACGTTAGCGACCATCGACCCACCACCATCACTTCCAGTGGTTAAATCTAGCGATAGTATCAGTTTCTCGGATACCGATAGCGCATTAGATTCTACTGGAACCGAAATAATGGTTCCGGCTCCAAAAGATATTCAGCATTTAGAGGACTTGAGACGACGACGCGAAGAGGAGGAGGAGGAGGAAGACGACGACGATAAACTCAAAATTGGCGGGAATATAGACTTGGAAATAAGTGATGTAAACGACCTGAGCAAAACATTAAAACTAGAGTCGCTGCCAGTATTAGATGACATTGAAATATTGGAACCATTATAAATGGATCATTCGTAAAAAATTTATTTTAATTCGTAAAAAATTTATTTTAATTCGTAAAAAATTTATTTTAATTCGTAAAAAAGTTATTTTAATTCGTAAAAAATTTATTTTAATTCGTAAAAAATTAAAATCAATTATAATTTAATAAATAAATGGAGCAATATATATTTTATGCGTTGTTTATATCTGCGTCCTATATTCTGATTAAATTTATAGAAATGAAGGTAATATTAAAAGAATTTAAACCATTAAAGGAAGTTATTAGAGAGACGATTATCGTTTTTATAAGCGTAATCATCGGAATGTTCTTATATTCGCAGGTATCCGGAACTATTAATATCAAGGGTTCACCCAATGCGTTTGTAGGAGAGGCAGATTTCTAAAATATCATAGCAATACTATTATATTTTAGCTTCAATATAAATTTAAATTTGCTGTTTTAAAGTGTCGATATTCATTATTTTTGATTTTTTTATTTTCTTTTTTGAAACAATAAACTGGTTGAAATGTGTGTTTTGTAAAACGGTAGACGGGACATGATTGTTTACCGTTCTAGCAATCATTTTATATAGTTTAAAGTCGGGATATCTCTCGTCGCCATTTGTTTTGTATAAAACGTTGCGGTTTTTATCATCATAACACCATCGTATTATAATATTAATAATATCCGATTTATCTTTTGTAACATTCTCTAAATCATCTACAAAATAATCAAACAGAGAGCATCCAAGTCTACATAAATCGAAACTAGTATTTGGTTCTAGCCGCGGCTTGTTGTCATTGAAATAAGGTTCACAGTTATATTGAGTAGCCGCGTCTCCTTCTGGGTGGTAGCTATCGCTGCAAACTGTATGTCCGCGAAATTTATATATTGCCCTTCCAAAATCTATCAGTTTAAATATTTTACCAAATGTAGGAACCTTGTAGTATTTGTCATTACACTTATAGTATAAATATTGTTTCTCTGTTTCCACATACATAATATTATTGGTGTGTAAATCATTATGTGTGAATGAAAATACCTTTTGGTATGTAATTAACATCATCAATATTTGAACCACAATAGCGCTCAGTTCATCGTCCGTTAGTGTATCACTGGCTATCAGTGTATCTAGCGTATCCTTACATCTCTCTAGAGCGATTAGTTGAACCGGAAACTCTTTGATGTTAACATTTATTACTTCATCTGATAGTGTAGAATCCATACTATCGTCATCGCTATCGTCATCGCTACCTTTGTCGCTGAGAGTAACAGAACAATTATCAGAATTAGATGACCTAGATGAGCACGAGTCGTTTGATTTATCATCGACATATTTATCGATATTACCTTCGTAGAATAATTCGGGGCCAGATGCGGCGGTGTTACCCGATGTATCTACTGTATAAAATAGTCCATTGATGTCGTCTAACAATTCAGTCTCCGTAAAATGTATTTCATCGTTCCCTATTTCGCCGCCTATTTTGATATTGCTCTTGTAATTTCGCGTATTCTTGTTTAAAAGTTCGTTATGAAAAGAATTTTCAAGAGTAAAGAGCGTTGTCTTATTTTTGTGAAAATAATCGGAATCATACAGGTATTCCACCTCATCATTAATATCATATATGAAATTTCGTTTAACACCCAAGAAGGAACCATAAAAATCAATACCATGTGTGAAATCATTATCGTTTAGCATTTGGCTTGTTAAATATGAAAAGAAACTGTCAACATAAGCAGAATTATTTATGTCGCATAGTTTGGAGTGTGAGTCGGTCTCTCCAAAACGAGGCAACTTTATCAAATTATTGTGTGAGGTGTCGTATTTCCCAGTAATATATTTGGTCGGGTCTAGTAAAGGGCTGTATTTGAAAAACATCTGCTTTTCACGAATCGCGTTGCTAATATCAGATACTTCTCCTATGAATTTGTTTTCAGATTCCTTTGATTTAATATTTTTTATATAATATTTGTGGTTCAGACCAATAGAGTTGTAATTATTTTCATTAAGGCTGAAAAAAATCTTGTAAATTGGAACATAATTCTGAATATTAGAGAAATTTGTTAACTCAATATTTTCAAAATTGCTAAATAAATTAGTGTTATCATATTTTTTATAAAAGAATTCCATTATTTAGAAAGCTATATTATAATAAACTAATATCTAACTCATATATATTCGGATAAAAGAGTGCTTTTTTTTCTTAAATTCCTATAAATGACTCTAGAATTAAGAAAATTCGACATGTCTCAAATCAGTTTCAGACCAGACGAAAATAAGGGACCTGTTGTTGTGCTAATTGGAAGGCGTGATACAGGTAAATCATATTTGGTTCGCGACTTACTTTATTATCATCAAGATATTCCTATTGGTACTGTAATCTCTGGAACAGAAGCGGGAAATGGATTTTACGGTGGTCACGTTCCAAAGTTATTCATACACGATGAATATAACACCGCAATCATTGAAAATATTTTGAAACGGCAGAAGACTGTATTGAAACAGGTGAAAAAGGAAATACTGAATTATAATAAATCGTCCATCGACCCCAGAGCATTTGTAATACTTGATGATTGCCTTTTTGATAATAGCTGGACAAAAGATAAGATGATGAGGCTGCTTTTCATGAACGGTCGTCACTGGAAAATTATGCTCGTAATTACAATGCAATATCCTTTGGGTATCCCCCCTAATCTCAGAACCAATATTGACTATGTGTTTATATTAAGAGAACCCTATATATCGAATAGAAAACGTATTTGGGAAAATTATGCCGGTATGTTTCCTACGTTTGAGAGTTTTTCACAAGTAATGGATCAATGTACGGAAAATTTTGAGTGTTTAGTAATAGACAATAACTCAAAATCCAATAAATTACACGACCAGATATTCTGGTATAAGGCGGAGCCAAGAGGCGATTTCAAACTAGGTTCAAAAGAGTTTTGGGAGATATCAAAAGACCTAGAATCGGACGAAGAAGAGGACGTATATAATCCAAATACTCCCAAAAAGGGTGTCACTAAAATTAATGTTCGGAAGAACAAATGGTAAATTTAAGCTTTGGTTCAACACATTTATTTTCGGCTATAAATACTTCTTTGTCAATAGCAAACACGAAACTACAATCATGTGTCTCGGGTAAGCGATGATTCATACAATATATATGATTACACCTACACTTTCCCGCGTGTTCCTCGACAACTTTAATTTTTTTATTGCACTTAACATGAGAGCACACTAGTTTTGTCATTATTATACTTAAATATTCTAGATAATATATTTAAGTATCAATTTTTTTGATTATGGTTTGTAAACGCTTATTTTGAAAGCTCAATCGTCTCGTCAACCACCGGTTTACCATCGACATTTGTCTTGGTAGCGATTTCAGCACTAGCATCAGCTGCTGCTTCGGCTGGCTTATTAATAGTGAGCTCGCTTAGACCATGGTCGTTGTTCTTATCAATCACAACATTATCATCTTCGAATAGCTCCTTACGAATATCAGATACGGTAGTCTCGTTATTAAACTTATTCTCAATACTATTCACGTTGTTAATAGAGACCAGATTTCCATTCTCATCAATCGTCTGCGTTAACACATTGCCACTCTCGAGCGCCTTCTCCTTATTATCGTCAATCGCCTTCTTCTTGCTCTCCTTAACGCGCTTATCAAAATCGTCCTTTGCCGATTTCTCATTCTTATCCTTCTCGCTCATTAGCTGATTGAGCTCGTCTTCAAGATACTCCACACGGCCAGTCTTATATGCCTCTGGGTGAAACGGAATCCACATTCCAACCGGACCAACATAAACATCGTGGTTCGGGTCAATTTCGCGAAGCATCTTACATCTCAGCTCTGCCTCCTGTTGCGACGGAAAACACCCACGCACCTTTAATCCGCGCACGCTCGTTTTAAAGCTGTGCTTCTCATCGAACGCCTTGTCTAGCGACTCTTCGTTGTTATCTACATAGGTCTTATACTCATCATCGAGGGTGCTCGTGAATAATTTATCCCGCTGGTCCTTCACAAAATCCTCCATATCCTTTGTTAACTCGTCAAATTCTAACGCATCGTATTTATATGCGAGAAAGCTCAAAAATTGCGTATACTTTTCTAGTGATTTAGACATTTCCCATTGCTTTAGGAATTCATTAAAAAAAAAGATGTTTTTCTCCTTAATAATCTTTTCGGGAGACAGAAAAGAAACGCACGCGAACTTTTGTCCGGCGATAGGCTTGTCCTCGTCCAACAAGTCGACATATTTAGAGTTTAATGACCCGTCCAAATTTATTTTTGTGGTAACGCCTTCGGGTTTAGTTTCCATATTATTAATACATTCGTTAATTATTTAAGCTTTTTATGGACGATATATATATTTTTTTCTTATTAATATTTATAATATGGATTTAATAAACGGACTTAATATAAGTGAGTTAATTAAAAGGGCGATTAAATATTTAGTTGAGGGTATTATGGTGGCTCTTGCCGCCTTTTTGGTTCCGGACAAGAAGCGCACCCTCAATCTGGACGAGGTTGCCCTAATTGCGCTATGTGCGGCGGCCACCTTTAGCATTCTGGACACCTACGTCCCGGCTATTGCGGTGAGTGCCCGTTCGGGTGCCGGCTTCGGCATCGGTGCCAATCTCGTCGGTTTCCCCCGCTAAGCACGCGAGAGATAGCAAGTTAATCTAGTAAACAATCCAAAATAATATCTGTAACAAAATAGGTATTATTTAAATGGTTGGCACGAACTCCCAATCAAGCTCGTAGCATATCTTTTTCCATATCTCATCTTGTTCTATTCGTTTCTCTCGGTCCTTTAACATAGGAAAGAACTCTAGAAATTGCACTTGATTAAGGAGTTCGCATAATTTATAGACGGTATAATAATAATTTAAAAAATTAACTCTGTCGTCGGGGCAATATTTGGCGTAGGGTGCCTGTATTTCCATAAACAAATTACACAGCGTCTCCTCTAACTCGGGCGACATTATAGGTGGTTTTATCCCTAATTTGTCTTTGATAAATGGGATATGCTCATAATATTTATTGTATCCCAGTTTTTTGAGAATCTCCTTTGCTTTTTTGTTTGTTATTTGATGAAGTCCAATTCGCTCCTTTTTAATTTGGAGTTTTATATTTAGCAATACTTCATCCGGAATCTGTGTGGTTTCCTTCGCCTGAAACTGGGCTAATATTTCGCGAAAGTGATTTATTCTTTTGTAAGCATAGAAGCAGAGCTCCTTGGGTGGCTCTTTATACGATGACTTTTCATTGTCAACCAGATATTTCAAGGTTACGTGACAATTATTACATATTAAAATTCCCTCATGGTCGACTGGAATCAACTCGCCTTTATTACACGAGCTACACACGTCTGTATGCTTTATGAAGCTGTCAATGTTTAGAAAGGTATCGTCCACATTCACCAGATATTTTTGAACATTATTCTTGTTCTCTGTTGTACATTTCTTCTTTTTTTCAATATTAAAAAACTTGTCTAACCTGGTCAATTGATTCGTTCCCTCCGATATTTTCTTCTTGTCTTCAAAATAATCAAAAATGATGTTTGAATTTGTCAATAAATAATCCTTTTCCTTTCGTTTTGAATCTCTAATTTGGATTCTGATTGATTTTATTCGCTCTTTTATGTCTAGAATATTCTCTACGGATAACCGAGGCGTCTCTTTATTATCATTCAACTTCTGTTTTAGGGTTTCTTTTTCGTTTTCTAGTGTTGGAAATAAATTATTATTATTATTGCTGAATTCCTCAAGCATATCGCTGTGCTTTCCATCAAGAGTAGTTGTATGTTTTGAATTAACCACAATTTTTTTTGTATTTTTGTGTTTAAATCCAACCATTTTTAGATATATTAAAGAAATTTATTTAAATAAAAATATTTTCGTGTATATTAATTATACATTATCTAATGTGTTTTTAATGGAACGGGAGAATGTCTGTATATCTACCTCTCCTGAAATTGAAATAGATACTATTAAATTACAAAAAATGTCATTCATCTATAACGCACTTGAGTCTGGTTGGACTGTAAAAAAACGCAAGGACGCATACGTTTTTACGAAAAAACACGAGGGCAAGAAGGAGATATATTTAGACACTTATTTAAGGAGGTTTATTGAGACAAATATAGATATTAATAAACTGATTTAGAAAATTGTGTTGAACTAATAAATCATAAAATAAATTAATGTGAAATTCATAAATTTATTTTCTTTAGCATATATATAAAATGGGAGGTGGATTAATGCAACTCGTCGCTTACGGTGCCCAAGATGTCTATCTTACCGGCAACCCGCAAATTACTTTCTGGAAGGTGACCTACCGTC
>Ga0209630_10000793_pt1 | contig 35734 bp, 12 predicted proteins | sample COG_01_FD_184745 | JGI IMG/M metagenome (GOLD analysis project Ga0209630, IMG submission 184745) | Pelagic Microbial community sample from North Sea - COGITO 998_met_01 (SPAdes) (version 2) | ecosystem: Environmental > Aquatic > Marine > Neritic zone/Coastal water | place: Helgoland, sampling...
ATATATATATATATATATATATATATATATAATAAAATAATAATAAAATAATAGTATATTAATAATAGTATATTAATATAAAAATTTAGATTATATATTAAATAATAAAATAATATAATAAATATATATGGAAGAATCAAATACATATAATCATGAAAAAAATAATACATTAGATAAAATAGATTATTATATACTAAATGATAAAAATAAATTTTTCAATTGGATTTATCCTACATATGAAGATACAAGTTATAAATATATTGAAAATGAAAAACTAAATAATTTTAATGAAACACAAGGACAACTTTTTGCAAAACAATTCTTAGTAGACTCACCATATAGAGGTATATTATTGTATCATGGTTTAGGTACTGGTAAAACCTGTGCGGCACTAATAACAAGTGAAAAATTAATAACAAAAAAACATGTATTATTGTTTATTCCTGCATCATTAAAACAAAATTGGATAAGTGAATTATCATTTTGTGGAAATCCTATTTATAAAAGCAAAGAAGAAATATATAAAAACTATACTTTTATAAATTATAATAGTAGTGGTGTACGAGGTGTTTATAGAAATGTGCAAAACAGTATTTATTTAGATTCAAATGTAGAATTTACGGAAAATGGAGAAAAATTTATAGGTAAGGTGACAAAAATAATAGATGGTAAATTTAATCATAATACATATAAACCAAATAATATAATAGTAACAGTAGATAAAACAAATGAATTAAAAAATTGCAATATAGTTAATAATAATGTTAAATTATTAGATAATACAAATCCATTTGATAATAAAATAATAATATTTGACGAGGTTCATAATTATATAGTAACATTATCAAATATATTAAGAACAATCAAAAAACCTAGTCCAATACAAAAAGTAAAACTAGATATTTATAATGATTTAAAAAATGCTATAAATTGTAAAATAATTTTACTTAGTGGTACACCTATAGTAAATAATTCATATGAAATAGGGTTTATATCTAATATATTAAATGGTAATAATATAATATATAAATTTGATTTTTTAATTAACTCAAATAATATTAATAAACATTTAGATATATTAAAAAAATCATTAAAAGAAAGTCTAAAATTTATAAATTATATAAATATTGAATTAGATAATAATAAATTATATTTGTATTTTATACTTAATCCAGATTATTTTGTAAATACAAATAATTATGAGATTATTCCTAATTCAGATAATATAAATATAAGTGAAAAACTAGATATGATTAAAAATACAATTGAGACAATATTAAGTAATTATGAAATAAACTTTTCATATATTAAAACAAAAAAATCATATTTAGATGCTAAATATATACCAGATAATATTGAAGTATTTAATGATACATTTTTAGAAACAGCATACGATGAAAAATTTAATATTCAATATTATAAATCTATCAAAAATCAAAATAAGTTAAAATCCTTATTAGCTGGAAAAATATCTTATTTACGTGGCGATTTACCTATAAAAACTATTGTTAATAAAGTTGAAATACCTATGGGTGAAGCACAAGAAAATCAATATTTTATTGTAAGAAATAAAGAATTAGAACAATCACGACGACGTTCCCAAAATGTGGATGATTTAAATTTAGCAAATTTGCGACCGGGTAGTCGACAAGTATGCAATATATTTATACCGCAAAGTGATGAATATATAGAAAATGATGATGATATTATTCAAGATATTGAAGAAGAAAATAATAAAAATCCACGCGAAATAAATGTAATAAATTTCATTAATGCACTTAAGGCCGATTCAATTGATAATGTTATTGAGAAAAAAAATAAAATATTAGAAAACATAAATGATTATTCGTGTAAATTTGCATATTTAATTAAAGCTTTAATGAATAGTACATTTAAATCATTTTTTGATACTACTACTCAAAATCATTATCCTACAGGAAAGGTATTAATTTATTCTAATTTTAGAGAAATAGTAAGTGGTGGGGTTGGTTTTATTGGTAAATTACTAGAAATAGATGGTTTAGATTTTTATAATTTAGAAAATGTATTTCTAAACATTGTTGATACTTTATTTGAATCAACCGAAGAAAAAGAACAACAAAAAAATGGATATTTTGAAGATACATTAAAAAATAAAATAATTCAAGCATATCTTCAAATTATTGAAGATAATCCTGAATATAGAAATAAAGTATTTTATATGTGGAAAGCATCTGATAGTAAATCAACAAAAATGAATTATATAGCACATATAATATATGATAATGTAGAAAATAGAGATGGTGATTTATTAAGAATTATGTTTATTACCAAAAGTGGTTCAGAAGGTATATCATTTAAAACAATAAGACAAGTTCATATAATTGAACCATATTGGCAACAAACACGCGAAAAACAAGTAATTGGTCGCGCAGTTCGTAGAGGTAGTCATGATATTCTAGAAGAGTCTAAAAGAAATGTATTTGTATATAAATATTTATGTAAATTTAGATTAACTAATACTTTAAATTCTGATTTGAAACAAGATAATAATTTAACTACTGACCAATATATAACTTCAGTATCAAAAAAGAAGCAATCAATTATTGATACTTTTTATGAATTAATAAAATCAGTATCATTAGATTGTCCATATAATAATGAACAAATATCATGTTTTTCATATAATAATATTGATTATTACGAAAACATAAATAATGAACCAGTTTATTTTAATGATGGTATTTATACATATAATGTAGACTTTACATCAAAAGAAGCACAACTTGTTATCTATAATAATCAAAAATTTATTGTATATAATAAAAATTTATATGATTATGAAAAATATAATTTACACAGTGTATTAATTAAAATAGGCGTATTAGAAGAAAATGAATCTGGTATAACTTTTAATATTACACGGGATTATTCCGCAAATAAGACTTGTTTTATAGAATCAAGTATTAAAACATCTATAAATGTATCAGATTTTAATAATATACAATATAAAGTAAATAATCTAGATATTATTACTAATAGTTATACATTAGTTGAATTTGATACACTATTTACTGGTGGTAATAGTGAAAGTGAATCTAGTAGTGAATCAGATAGTGAATCTAGTAGCGATGATGATAGTATAATATCTGATATTGATGCTATTGATGATATTTTAAATATTGAAGAAAAAAAAATATACAATAATGTAAATTTACTTGTAAATGATAAATTAGAAAAATATAATCTAGAAGATTATATATGTTTAGTTGATAATATTACAAATGAAACAATCTTAATAGGTTTAATTAAAGAAATTACAGACAAATATATTTTAGTAAATAAAGAAAAAATACCTATAATTACAAAAGATACTAATAAAATAATATTATATAATGTAATTGATAGAAGAACATTTATTAATGAATTGGGATTAAAAATATTAAGTTTATATACCCAATCAGATAATATATATTTAATATACGATTATTATAATAAAAATAATGTTATTGATTTTTTAATTAATAATATATATGCTAAAATACAAAATTACCCTAAGAATTATGAATTTGAAGTAAGTGAATCAAGTGATTTGGAAGAAGAAACACTTGATGATAAAATAGTAGAACAATTATTAGAGTTAACTGATAAATCTATTAAGAAAGATACATTATCTGATTTATCAATGAGTGATTCATATAGTGATTTGGAAGATGATACTATGAGTCATAGGAAAATAAATATGGAAAAAGCTAGTAAGATAATTGAAAATAGTTATATAGTTATAATAGTTAATTATTTTAATTCATATATAAATAATTTAAATAAAAACTATGGTCCATTTGATGAGAAAAATAATTATACAAATGTTATTATAGAAAAAATGAAATCTAGTTATATTGAAAAACCCGAAAATGAATTTATTATAAGAAAAACATTAAAACTATTGTTTTTTATAGAATGTTCATTAAATGATAAAAATGACTCTATAACAGATATAAATGATTTTGTTTATTATAAAGATAATACAAAAAATAAGGAACAAAATAAAATTATTCAATTATTTAAGGAAATTAAATTATACAAACCATTAACTAAAATATTTAAAGGACAATTTAAATTATATAAGACTCATATTGATTTAATACAAGATACTATTAATAATACTAATAATAATGCAAAATCTACAGAAGAATTCTTATCAGAAAGTGAAGAAGACTCAGAAGACCTGGATGAAGAATGTATTAAAATATATAATGATACTACTTTATATTTTAAAGAAGAAACACCAGCAGTTAATATTAAACACTCCGATATATTGTTAACAAAATCACTAATGTGTTTTAAGAAGATTTTACAAAATAATATTTATGATATAGAACAATTTGAAAAACTTATTATTAATAATAGTGATGTAGATCAAATTATTGAAGATAATATTACAAGATTTATTGATGCTTTTAAAAATAAAATTTTAGAAGAACAAACTGCACCTAATGTTACTAATCAAGATATACCCGATATTGTAACTAACACTACACCGGATACTACACAAGGTACTAAAAAAGAAAAGAAAGAAAAGAAAGAAAAGAAAGAAAAAAAAGAAAAAAAAGAAAAAAAAGAAAAAAAAGAAAAGAAAGAAAAGAAAGAAAAGACGGAAAAGAAGGAAAAGAAGGAAAAGAAGGAAAATAAAGAAGTAGTTAGTGCTGTTGACGCTGTTGATACAATTGATGGTGTTCCTGTTGATGGTGTTCCTGTTGATGGTGTTCCTGTTGATGGTATTCCGGTTAATACAATTGATGGTGTTCCGATTGATACAATTGAGACGGATACTGCTATTGGTAATATAGATGATACTGTTGATGCTGATAATATTAATTTAGAAGAATTAGAAGAAATAAAAAAAGAATTAGATGAAATAAAATCAGATAATAACACAACTAATATAGAATAAAACTTAAATACATATCTTTTATACATATTTATTTAATAGTTGATTTTTAGATAAAGTTAATATATCTAAAATATCTTTTTCGGTAACATTTTTATATAGACCAACATTAGTATTACTAATAATAGATTTAATTCGTAATCTATATAAATCTTTAGTATAACAAAATTCTACAAAAATATAAAATTTATTATTTAGATTAAACATAATAAAAGGAATATAATGTAAATCATATACACTATTTTTAAATGGTTCTAATAATTCCTTATGTGAAATTATTTTGATATAATCAGATTTTATATTATACATAAAATATTCGTTAAATATTATTAGTAATTTAACTATATTTCTTACAGGTAAATCTTTATATTTTTTATTAATTTTTTTTACATTTAATAATTTATTATTAAATAAATGTTTTGAAATGTGTTTGTAAATACTATTAATACTATTTAAATTATTTACATTATTTATATTTAAATAATTATTTAGTTTATTATAATGAAAATTATATATATTTAACGTTATATAATGTAGTTCCTTATTTACATAATATAGATTATCCAGGTAATTAAATCTATGTAATTTTTTAAATATAATTGTTATTAGTTCATCCGATAACTTACATATCATACTTATAATAGTTTTTTATTATTTAAATTATTTATATCAATTCGAAGATTTATCTGATTCACATTTAGTTATAATATTACTACTATCTTCGCTAATTAATTCACTACTACATTCATCACTTTGACTAACTTCTTTACTCATACTTTCTTCTACTAATTCTTCACTACTTTTATTAGATTGTGATAAATCAGAATCTTCATCATCTGAATTAGAATCTTCATCACATTCTTCTTCTGCTAGTAATTCTTCATTACTAGAATTTAAACTATGTTCAACTTTTTTATTAATTTCTGATAAATATCTTTCTTTATCAATTAGTGCTTTTTTTTCATATTTTTTTTTGTCTTTATTAGTTAAACTACTCCATAATTTTCCCAAACGCTTAGATATTTGACCCATATTATCATTAGGAAACTTAGCACGTAATTTAGGTCTAACTTCTTCAGTAAAAAATAAATATGATGATTTATTTCTTTTAATATTTGAAATATTTAATAAATCATTATTTTTTTTTATTTTTTGTTTTAAATATTTATTAATTAAATAATCTGTTTTATCTGATTTATTTAAATCATTACAAATATCTATAATAAGTTTCTTATGTACATTATATAAGTTATTTTCTAATGTTATTATTAATGATTTATTAATGTTCATAAATATAATTATATAATTTATCATATATTTAGACGAAAATTTAATAATTAAATTTATTATATATATATATATAATATGAGTAATGTTATAACAGATGAAGAAAAAGTTAAAAAAAAGAAAACATCACTTGTTTATAATGCATCTGTATTATCCTTATGGGATGCCATATGTAAAAAAACATATGGTGCAATACAAGTTATGAATAACGATATTTCAAAATATAAAGAAGATGAAAAAAAAATGGAAAGAAATGATGAACGTATTAAAAAATTACTTGAAGAAGATTCAGATTTACTATATGAAGAAATTAAAAATGATTTAGAAAATATTATGAAAAATCCTGAAAAAAATATAAATAGTTTAGTACAGGAATTAAAAACTAAAGTACAAGAAAGAAAAAAATCTTTAGGTGATTTTGATAATATACTTTCTAATGATTTAATAAAATTAATTGATCAATCTATTGATAAATACAATAATAAAATAAAAGATATTAATATTACTGTTTTACCAAAAAAAATAATTGATGATTTAAACACTCAAAAAAAGTTACAAATAGATAAAGTTAAAAATGAATATGACACAACTAAATTAGAATCAGAAAAAAAGAAAATAGAATCAGAAAATGATAAATTAACTAAAAAATTTAATGAATTAGAAGAAAAACTTAATAAAGAAAAGAATACATTAAAAAAAGAAAATGATTTAAAAAATTCATTAACTAATATTAATAAGCAATTTCAAATAGAAATAACAAAAAAAATAGCAGATATTAAAGAAAACATTAGTAATATTCAAAAAGAAAAAAATAACAAAAATACAAGTGTAGATGAAAACAAAGAAAAAATAAAAAAACTAGAAGAAAATATAAAACAAAAAAAAGAACCAGAAAAAAGTAATATAGAAGAAATAGAACAAAATTTTATAAAAATAACTAATATATTGTTAGAAAATAACACATCAGATAAGAACTCAGAAAATAACACATCAGATAAGAACTCAGAGAATAAAAAAAAATTAAATGAATTTTATAGTAAAATAGAAAATAATTCTAGTCTAAGTGAAGAACTAGATAAACTATATAAAAATAAAACTAATAAAAACACAGAAGAGTATAAAATAATTATTGAAAATTTAGAAAATTTAAAAAATCAACTAGATAAAATTAGAAAAACTTATTTAGAGCATAATGATGATTCATATTTAGATAATATTGAATTTTATCAATATGATTATGTTAAAGTATTTGATGAATTAGATAAATTAGATAAATTAGATAAATTAAAAATGGAAAAAGACTTATTTAATTTGTCAGAAATAAGTACGCAAGAATCACAATCAATTAAAAGAAGAAAAAAATTAAATATTTCTAAAAAAAAAATAGAACAATTTAATACATCTAAACAAAAAGGTGGTGCAGAAAGTGCAGAAAGTGCAAAAGCTGAAGAAGATGCAAAAACTGAAGAAGTTGAAGAAGATAATAAAAATAAAAATGAAAAAGATGAATTATTTCCATTTTATTTTTTTAATAATTTAGAATTTAATAAAAATTTAGAAAATATAAATAAAAAAATATTTCAAAATATAAATAAAAAAATAGAATTATTACGTGATAAAAGTAATGAAATAAATCAATATGCTTTTGAAATAATAGAATTAAGAAAATTTATATATGACATATATTTAAAAAATAAAAAAATAAAATTCTTAGAGAACATTGATGATAATTATAAAGAATTATCTGAATATGAAGATGAAATAAATAATATACTAAAAATAATAAATCATCTAAATGTAAAAATATTAAGTTATTTAGAATATGAATCATTACAAATAAATTTTATTGATACTCAAATAGAATTTTTAAAAAATAGAGAAGAATGTTTTAAATTACCAGATCTATTTTTAAAATATTTAAAATTAAATAGTTATGCTGAAATAGATATAAAAGCGGATAAAAATGAAAAATATAAAAGTTTAAATATATTAAAAATAATAGGAAATTTAAATATTTTTAGATTGAATTTTACAAAAAAAATTGAAGAAGAATCTATAGAAGACAAAATTAAAAGATTTCTAAATATCAATCTTCTTGAATTAGAAAATCAAAAAAAAGAAATTGATGAATACTTATTAAAAATTAAAAAAGAACTAAATCAAAAAAAAGAAGAAGAAAAAAAAGAAGAACAAGAAAAAGTATTAACAAGTCTAAAAAAAGAACAAGAAGAAAAAGAAAAACTAAATACTAATATTAAAGAAATAGCAAGATTAAAAGAAAAACAAGAGAAACTTATAAAACAACTGGAAGAACTTAAAAAACTTCAAGTAGATATTCAAGTTAAACTTGAATTAGAAAATTTAAAAAATTTTGATACTAGTGAAAGAAATATTGAACACATTAATAATTTAATTAATGAAATTAATAAATTATTAACAGAAAGAACTAATGCAGAAAATGAAAAAATAGAAGCAGAAAAAGAAAAACAAAGACTAATAGAAGAAAAAAACCGACTAACAAAAGAAGCAGACAAAGCAGCAAAAGACAGAGCAGCAGCAAAAGACACAGCAGCAACAGCAGAAAAAGCAGCAAAAGACACAGCAGCAGCAGCAGAAAAAGCAGCAAAAGAAGCAGCAGCAGCAGAAAAAGAAAAACAAAGACTAATAGAAGAAGCAAAAGCAGCAGCAGCAGCAGCAGAAGAAGCAGCAGAAGACAAAGAAGCAGCAGAAGCAGCACAAGCCGCAGCAGCTCAAAAAACCGCAGAAGAAGCAGCAGAAGCAGCAAAAGCAGCAAAAGCAGCACAAAAAGTCGCAGAAGACAAAGCAGCAACAGCAGCAAAAGCAGCACAAAAACTAGAAGAAGAAGCACAAGCAGCAGCAGCAGCAGCAGCAGAAGCAGCACAAAAACTAGAAGAAGAAGCAGCAGAAAAAATACAAGAACTAGAAGCAGAAAAACAAAAACTAAAAAAAAAAGCAGAAGAAGTCGCAGAAAAAATAGAACAACTAGAAGCAGAAAAATTAGCAGCAGAAGAAGCAGCAGAAGCAGAAAAAAAAACTCTATTAGGTACAATAGCTGAATTAAAAATAAAAATAGATAGTGAAAGCAAAGAAATCGATAGAGAAAGAGATACAGCAAAAGAAAAAGCAGACACAGCAGCAAAAGCAGCAAAAGCTGCAGCAGACGAAGTAGTAGGCTCATTAGAAGTATATTTAGAAGAATGTAGAAAGAAACTAGATAAAAATGGAAAAGATATATTAGATAAAAAAAACTTTATATTTCGATCATTTGAATCTATTAAAATGTTTTTAGGAGATGATTTTATTGAAAATATAACATGGATGGACAAATATACAGATGATGGAGAAAAAGAAAATCAAATATTAAGCAGATTTATAGACCTTTATCATGTTAATAATAATAACACCGTTTATATAGAAGAATTTATTAATATAATTAATAACTTAGATACACTTATAAACATTTTAGAAAACCCTGAATCTATTAATCAAAATATTAATCCTATCGATTTTAACGAATGGGATAGTAGTAAATATTACAAATATTTTATGAGTTTTGATATAAAAGAAGTATTTTTAAAAATTGTATATATATTTTATAAAATAAAAAATAGTTTAGCTTACAAATTTTTTTATAATACCTCCCCGGGCCCTCAATATGCTTTTTTTAATGATAACAAATTACTTGTAAAACTATTTGAAAAATTAAGTGAAATAATAATTGAAAAAGATAATCCAATTATATACAATCAAAATAATAATTTATATTTAAAATTATATGAATTTATTATATATAATACACTAACTATTGATAAACTTCATATATTAGTAAAAGAATTTTCGATTTTTTATAAAACAGCGGTTAATATAAGTTCAAAATTTCATTTACTAGTATTTAGCGACAATGATTCCAAAGATATAGAAAACATCTTAAGCAGTGATTCTAATTTTAAAAGTATTATTAGATTTAATGAATTATTTGGAGAAGATGAAAAAAAAGAGTGTGTAGTACCCGGAAAGGTAAAAGGAATTGTAAAAGGAATAGAAGCAGGAATTGTAAAAGGAATAGAAGAAGGAAGCGCACAGGGGGGCAGTGGATACTCAGGTGGTAAACTAAAAAATAAATATCAATTATTATTAGGATTATACTTAAAGAACTATTTCAAATATGGATTATTTACTAGTGATAAAAATAAAGATATATTTTTAGGACCATCAAAAATTCTAATTGGTATTAAACCTGACACACCCAATTCATATATAAAAAAAAAATTAGAGAATACATATATAAATGAAATAATTGATAAAGAAGATTCCGACTTAATAATTGTTTATGGTAATTCAAGTTCAGGAAAAACATATTTAGTTGATAATTATATATCTAAAGATACAGGATGTACCGACAAAGTTATAGCAAGCACTGTAGAAAGTATACAATTATGGAATTTTGAAAATGATAAATGGGATACAGCACAAACAATAAAGGGTGAAAGTAATATAGAAAAAATAAACAATGAAATAATAAGGACTACATTTGAAAATGATCATAGTAGTAGAAGACATAAATGTATTAAAACAACAGATAAAAAATATATATATGATTTATGTGGTGCAGAAAAAGAACTTACACCATTAACATATTTAAATGGATTAGTAGATGAAAATAATAAAACTAAAACTGTTGATAAACATTTAGATGATAACGGTAAACCTACAGCAAATAAAAATAATAAACCATCTATTTATAGACAAATTATAGAAGATAATAAAAATAGACCAGAATTAGAAATTAATGATATTAACAAAGAAGTTATTGAATTAGAAGAATATGTAGCAAATGTGTCAAACTTTAGTGAGCATAATCCATTTATTGTAATATTCTCAAAATTAAATATACAATATTCAAATGAAATAGATGGCGGAGGCGCAGACAATACAAATGAACAAATAAAAAACGACGTAGACTCTAAGATTAATAACTTTTTAGAAGGTAAGGGTGATTATTATATAACATATGAACTACAAGAAAATAAAGACTCTCAATATACAATGATGCCATTTTTTAAAAAATACTATCATAAATATATTGAAAATGATTTAAATAATATACCAGAGGATAGAATAGCCTTTAGAGACACACTAAAAAATAAATTTAATAATGAAAAATTAGAAATGGGATCTAAAAAAATAGATCCACTATTAATACTTGTAGATGAAATGGATGAAGAAACATATAACGATATACATTATAAAATATATAAATATATTCCAAGAAACATTGGAGGAGATTACATAGAGGCTTTTAAAAGAATGTTTATGGGTCATTATGGAGATCATTATAAGTCTTTTGATAAAGTAAAAGACAATGTAAAAGGTCAAATAACAGTAAAAGACAATGTAAAAGGTCAAATAACAGGTACATCTTCACATCCGAGGGCGACTGAGTATATATATAATAATCTTGCAAAATCAGTAAAAGAATTGAGAAAAAAAATAAAAGCATATATAGATACTAATATTGAATTAATATTTGAGACTATTACAAAAGAAAAAGATAAAAAAACAGTTCAAAAATATACTAGTATGATTCATTATTCTGTGGACTTAAGAATGAAAGAAAGTATAAACATAAATGATTCGTTAAGATTAGTGATAGATGATATGCATGAATTCAAAAAAACAACTAAAATAGACACGCCCATGTTACCTCGACAAGAATTAAATAATATAGAGTATCAAAATAAATTTATGAAATACTTTTGTGATAATCATATTAGACCTGCAAATGCTACTAATTTTAATAGTACATCAGCATATGAATTAAAATTTTTTAAAAACATAACAGGAAAAAATGTAATATCAAGTAACAAATTATTTATAAACACTGTAGATATAAAACATAAAGATACTGATGAAGAGTTAAGATACAATAATCAGGTTGATTTAGAATTAGAAAATAACCAATATAATTTATTTATTGAAGATTATAATTCAAAAGAAGGTTTCGGTCAAGACCTATTGGAACTGTCTCTTAGAGATTTTGGAATAGCAAGTAATTTAAAAGAATTATTTGATAATTTAACTTATGTTTCTGAACATTTTATAGATTATTCAGATAATTTTAGTTTTTATAATAAAATTTGGGAACCTCAAAAAATAAAATTTTATGGACCCAGTAACTTGATACAATTAAATCAACTAAAAAATTTAAGTTATACCTATAAACCTTTAATTAAACCTAATATAGAAATGGGTATGTATTTAGCAAGTATTTTTACTAATATAGAATTAGGTGATTATTCATTTGGAGAAAATAATTATAGAAAACGAATTAATAATATGGAACACTATTTGATGTGGAAACAAGTGGCTCAATCTTCAAATGCTAACCAAGATGCTTTTATGGGTAGCATCACTGGTGGTAATAAAGCAAAAAATAAAATAGATAAAATAGATAAAATAAATAATGAATTAAAAAAAATTAAAAAACTATATAAATCAATTAAATAATTTCATAATCACCACTTAAAATTTGATAATATGAATTTGAATTACTAATAGATAATAAATTAATACTTTGTCCTGATTTAATAAACTTAATATTAGTATTTGTAACAGAACTCAAAAAATCAATATTATAACCACCTAAAAATGATGAATTAATTAATATATAAAAGTTTGATTTATATGTTTCAAAACTACTACCAATAATAATTGTTTTTTTTTCACCTGATTTATTTAGCAATGGTAAATTAATAGTAATATTTTGTGTTAAATAATTATTTAGTTCTAATAATATAATATCTGAATTTAAATCTAAATTATTAGTTCCATTAATATTTATAAAATATGTATTCATTAGTGTATTATTTTTAATAAAATTAGATTGTATACCAGTTAATGTATTATATTGTGTATTATTTACACTTTCATGAAACTGAGTATTTGAATCATTAGTATTAACTAAAACATCATTAATATATTCAAATGTATCATTACTATCAAAATTACCATACATAATTTGCCAATATTTTTCGCCTTCACCATAAATATCTGTTGTATTATTACATACAGACATTAATTTAATAGACTGACCCGTTGAAATAAATCTAATATTCATAAATAATGGACCATTACCATCTAAATCCATAAACTTGCTATACAAAATAACATTGTTATTTTGATTCAATTGTGAAATAGATTGACCCATTATAATAGTTTTTTCAATACCAGTTTCTTGTACAATAGGTAAAATTATATAAATAGAACTAAAAAGATTTTGTGTAATATCAATAATCGATATATTTGTATTTATATTAAGAATATTATAAATTGAACTATGATTAAAAATATAATGTTCATTATTAAACTTGACTATACCAGTATTAGAATCACCTAATCTTACCCACTGATCATCGTGGTTAAAATATAAACTATCTGTAACATATACTAATTTATTTTGAGAATTAGAAGGTAATTCACCTAATTTATCAAAACATATACTATTTAAGTTAACATTATTTTGAATAGTTAAATCTTTTGTTATAGTACAATCTTGATTAACTAATACATTTTTAACATTTAAGTTGTTTTCAATATTTAAATTACTTCTAATCTCAACTGAGACATTTTTATTAAATTCTATTGGATATAAACCTATTTGACCATCATATTTATAAAAAGATATGTAAGGCGGATTATTAGGTGTAATATGTAAATTTGTATCAATATTTAAATTCATACTTGAATAAAATGTTATTATACCTGTATCATTATCAACTAGCCATTCACCTTCATTATGTGTTAAACTTACATATGAGTTATCTTGGGTATTTTGTCTAAATAACAAAGTGGTATATGAATAATCCGAATCAAAAGTAAATGGTATAGAGTTACATAATTCTTTTAAAAAAAATGAAATTGAAGTAATAATATTATTTTCATTTTTAATTTGAGAACCATATATATAACTCATACGTAGTTTATCAAATTTGGTAACATTATTTATAGTTTTACCTGTAAGACTACCTGTTAAATTATTTCCATTATTATCGGTTATTGCATTTTTTAAAGATAAATCTAATGATGGTGAAATTGTATCACGAAAAAAATTTTTTTGTGAAAATATTGAAATATTATTATTAATATTATGACCAAAAAGAATGCTGGGTTCTTGAAAATATGGTAAATCAATAGATGTATTTGGTTTATTTAATAATTTTTTGAAAACATAATTAATTTTTTTATTTAAATCCATATAATATAATATAAAATATATTTTAATATCTATGTTATATAATTTAAGAATTAATAAAAATAAAAAAATAATAGATATATATATATATATATGAAAAACTATTTAATATTATTTGTTTTATTATTTATTATATATCTAATTTATAATAACTCACAAAATATTAAAAAAAAAAATAAAATAATTAAAGGTGGTAATTCATTTTTAGATAAATACAATACAAATAAGTTTATTATTAAATATATAAATTCTACCAATTCAAATTTATATATAGGAATAAATGATAGTAATGAAAATGAATTAGTCAGTATTGACAGAAATAATTTAAAAGAAACAGACTCTACCGTATGGGAAATAATACCAAATACCGATCCCAATAAAAGTAATTCATATACTATAAAAGGTATAAAAAATCTTAAGAAAACTACATTATATACCAATATTGATAAACGTACAGCAGCATACTTTATTGAGGTAAATGAAGATTATATAAATATAAGTTATAATGATGCAGATACAAATGAAAAACAGTACTTATATGTAGATGGAACAACATTAACACATAATAATAGTAATGGTTCATTATTTTATTTAGAACCATTTCGTTTAGGTTTACCAATAGAAAATAATAATAAGATAAATATATATACAAATGTACTAGATAAATTTAATTCTAATAATTTTGAATGTGAATTTAGTTTAGATTTTAAAAAAATATTTTTCTCAAAAGTAAATGATTTTGTAAAAACTAATAAACTAACAAATAAAACACAAACTTTTAATATTTTTATTAAAAATAATTCACAAATTAAAAATTTTAATAATAGCTATGACCAGTCTACTAAAATAGAAAATTACAAATATATAAATAGAAATTATGTAGCTACAAATTTTGATAATACACAATATATATTATCAACTAATAAAACTAATAATAATTTATATAATAATAATTTACTACAAATACAAAGATTAGAAAATAATATGCGAAATAGTACAAATAATAAGTTTACATTTACTTATAATAACAATAATAATTCATACAAAATATCCAATTTTAACAATAATATTTTACTTGCACAACAATTAGCAAATAGTTTTGTATTTGGTATAAAAGAAAATTATATAAAATTAAATAACAGTAATAATACTTTGGAGAAAACTGCTAATAACGCGTTGGCAACAAAATTTAAATTAATAAATATTATAGAAAATAATGATGAAATTTATTGTGATATTATAACAAAAAAAGAAAATGATGAAATATTTTCGTTTTCTAAAAATATAGATAAAAACATTAGTCAAGAAATATTTGAAGATGTAGATGATATATATGGTGAAGTTTTTAGAGTTTTATTAAAAAAACAAAATTTTAATAATAAGATTAAATTTACTATAAAAAATTTAAGTAATAATAAGTTTTTATATTTAAATACTGAAAATATTACATGGAATGTATCAAATTACAATGAAATTAAAAGTAATGAAAATTACTTATTTAGTTTAATTAATTTACCAGATACCATTGAATATGATTATTATTTAGAAGAAGTACAGGGACAAAATAATACATATAAAATAAAATATGAGTTTTCAAATAAAATAAGATATTTAGCATGTAGTAAATTTGATGGTATGTTAGTAGAAACAGATTTATCAAATGCAAGTGATTTTATTATAATACCATATGAAAAAGAATTTAAAAATCAAATTAAATTTAATAAAAAAAAAAATCAATTGAATACAAGAAGTATTAAGTTATTAGAACCACTAATGGAAACAATAACAGAATCAGAAGATTTTGAAACTAGTAATAATTCATATATAAGTTCATGTATTAAAAAAGAATTATGTGGTTATATGATTTTTAAGATATATTATAAAAAATTAAATTTAATCCCTAAATATGAGTTTAATTTAGAAAAAGATTATAATAATTCAAATAGAATAAATAGCATTTTAACTAATATAGACACAAATATAGATAATATAAAAACAAATAACAATGACCATATAAGTAAAGAAAATGTAGAAAACTATAATAGTATATTTAATAATGTATTTAATATTGAAGATAATTTAAATAAAACATTAAATAATTTATTTTACTTACTAGATATTAATGATATAAATGAAAACATTAAAAATATTAATAGTGTATTTAGTAAAGAATATTTTAATAAATATACAGGAAATATATGTTCAATAGGTAATGATTATAAAAATAATAATAATTTATGTATATCTTTAATAAAACAAGATTGGTTAAATGATGGACCATTACATTATTTTGATAGTAGTAAAAAAATAATAGATGTATGTATATTTTCAAAAAATAATACATTTATGACAATAAAAACCGAATTTGTTGAATCAATTGATAATAAAGTAAATCATAATATAAAATTATATAAAAATAAAATACTTGATAATGAAGAAAATAGTGTAAATAATATTTATAAAAACACACATTTAATATTACAATTAAGTTATTTAAATGATGGTAGTTATTTTATTGATATAAATAATGCTAGTAATGAGTTTTTTAATAATGATTTTGATTTAGAAAATAATGTAAATGGATTCAAATTAGAAAAAATAAATAATAAAAAATTTGAATTTCATATTTATACAGTAGATAACACTGGTAATAAGATATATTTAAGTGAAAATAATGATGGTGTAAGTAATAGTCCAGATACAATATGGTACATTATGCCACCTGGATATTTAAAAGATTATTATAGTAATATTATTAAATTAAATAATACGAGTTATTTAGTAGAACTAACAAGTGGTCCTGATACAACATTTACTGGTTACTTATCATGTATTCGTGAATTACCAGGTGATTTACGTGGTGGAAGTACATATGCTATAATACATAAAGATAAAAATAAAGCGGCACAATGGAAAATTCATACTAAAATCAATAATACTTTTACTATGGAATGTGTTGCAAATGCTGAAAAACAAATACCCGGTGGTTATTTAACTGCGCATGAAGCTTTACCAAATGATAAACGTGATGAAGATAGTAATGGCACATTATCAGTGTTTATGAATGTTCATCCTAGTGAAACAGATGCTGCAATATTTATTATAGAAAATAATCAATTAAAAATAGTTGATAGTAATCTTCCAGATATTACATTTAAAGGATTTGTAGGTTGTCATAAATTTTATGATAAAGATACACGTGATAATGATTCTGCATATTTAATTTGTTGGCGTGGTAGTCTTAATAATATATTTAAATTTGATAATTCAAATCAAGATACTATAAATAGTAGTAATAATGAAATAGATGTAGGTATAGATAAACACTATTTAAATATAAAAACAGATAATATGAAAAATAATATTAAAATATCATTAGAAAATTTAATCAACACTAATAGTTTACCAAATAAATTACATTTTAAATTTATTTATAATAGACCATATATTCAAATTAGTGTTAATAAAAATGGTGTAAATGTATCTAATAATTATTTGGATAAAAATGGAAAAATTGTAAGTAAAAACAATAAATTGGCAAAACATTATATTGAAGTACCATATTATAATAATCCATATGTTATAATAGGGTCTCATAATTTAAATTATATTAGTGATAATAAGTTTATAAAAAATGAAAATTTTGTTTATATAAAGGATAGTGATACAAATAAATATTTAAGTATTTATAATCACAATAAAACTAGTTTAAAACCTATTGCATTTAGTTATTTAGATCATCCAAAAAATAAAAAATTCTTAGAAGGTAATATTGAGTTTGATAAATATAAAGATACACATTTAGATTTTAGTTCATCTAAAACTTTAGAAAATACAACATTAGATAACTGTAAAGCGACTGCATTATTAGAAGAAAATAATAATTATAATTATATAAGGTATATAACATCAAATAATGTACCCAGTGACTGGACACCAATAACAACAACTGACACTGAATTTAATTGGTATAAGACCTCATATAAAACTTTTAGTAATTTAAATGATGCTGTAAAAACCGGTAATGAAATATGTTCAAATGCTTATAAAGGAATTATGGGTAATTCAGAGGATTTTTCTAATAATGATGGAGATAAATGTGCAAATAGATGGTTTAATGATAGAAGAGGATATTTTATTGGTGACAATCCGGATGATATAAAAATAATACGTGTAGGAAATTCAAATAGAAATCCTAAAGTTATTAATTCAAATCATTTACGTAATAAAAGTGTTATAGCATTTCCCGAAAACGGTCAAAATATAGGATGGACAGATAAATTTAATGTTACTGTAAATGATACTCAATTATCAGTGCGACGTGTTCGTGGTGGAGGTTGGGGGCAACAATTACGTCTTATTGCAACAAAGGGTGATTGTGATTATGGTGAATGGAATCCAGGTTTAGGTAGAAGAACAATAAATAGAACACAAGTTTATACCGATGGAAGTGGTTATATTATGTGTAAAGTGCCTAAAAATAATTCTAGTTGTGCATTATTAGAAACATGTGAAAATAAGGATAATGATTATAGGTATACGGTTTATAAAAAAAATACAACATCTAATGGATTTGAATCAGGTGTAACGGGATCTTGTAGTAGTATTAAAATAAATGAAAATACTATAGAAAAGCTTTATCCGGATGAATATTTATGGAAAATGAGTTATACCGGAAGACTTAATGAGTATAATTTAACAAATACGGAAGTCCCAAATATAAATATTAATAATTTAGAACTTGTAGAAAAAGTAAGTGAAACTAGTAATATAAACTATGTATTTAAAAAAGGTAATATGTATTTAGGAAATAATAATGATATATTAGAATTTTCGGAAGAACAAAAATTATATAATATAGTTGTTTATAAGGAAAGTACTTTTAATAATTTCTTAGATAATAAATATTTAATAAATCGTGAAATAAATAATTTTAAATTTAAAAATAAAGAGTTACCAAAAGAAATAGAACAAACAAATATAAATAACAAAAATATAAGTTTTAACGTAGACCAAACATTTATATTTAATATTAAAATATTACACGATGATGTAGAACAAAGAGCAGAGGACGCACGAATAGCCGCCGAGGCAGAAGCAGTACGATTAGCAGAATTGGAAGCAGAAGCACAGCGACAAGTAGCGGAAAAATTAAAAAAAGAAGCTGCGGATAAAGCAAAAGCCGAAGCAGAAGCAGAAGCAGAAGCTGAAGAAGAAAGACTGGCAGAAGCCGCAAGATTTGCTTCAATGACTGCAATGGAACAATTTGAATATACACAACAAAAATTAAGAATGATAAAAGGTGGAACGCGTTTATTTGAAAAAAATATATTTACAATAACAGAAATTGGTAAGATAGAAGAAAATACAAAAGATTTAATAATTAGAATCACATATGGTCCCGGTCCAACTTTTACCGGTTATCTATGTTGTTTTAAATCAAATGCAAGAGATAGTGGTTCTAGAAAAGCTGTCATTCATAAACATAAACATCATGCTGCAAAATGGAAAATCCATGGAAATATAAATGAAAGTTTTAAACTTGAATGTGTAGGTGGTACTAAATATCCTGAAAGTACATTTACGGGTTGGTTATGTGCACATAAACATCACGCTATTGATACTCGTGACAATAATTCAGTTTATATGATGGTTCATACTAATATAAATACTGCATCAGAATTTATATTACATGGTAATCAGTTAGAAATAAAATTAGGAGCATCGGGAACAGGTGCCAATAGTGCAACATATGAAGGTTTTGTTGGATGTCATCGATCTAAACCTAATGACGAAGTTGACAGTGTTTGTACATATTTAATGTGTCATAGACAACGCGAGTGTTGTGCTGCTTACTTTTCAGGTTTAAGAAATGATACAAGTGAAACACTTCTAGATTTCCCTGTGGTAAGTCCTAATAAAATACATAATATTAGTATGTCTAAAAGGGGATTAAATGATTATAAGATTATTAGTAGACTTGATTTAACAAACCCTAGTGTTAATTTAAAAAATACAAATGTAAATATGGCAAGTATTAGTAATTGGACCGTAAAATCTGGAAATATTAAAATAAGAGATATAGATTATTATTATAAAAGTAATTCAATAAATATAAGTGATTACTATGATTTTAAAATTAGTGAAGAGAAGGTATTATTTAGTATTGATGAAACTGATACAAATAAAAGTTTACTAGAAAAAATAGTAGTATCAATATGTGATTCACGTTTAATAATTTATACATATTTAGATAATAATATAAATAGTAGTTTAAACAATAGTCCAAATTTACAGAAATTCTTGAAAAATAATTATTACTATTATAAAGTATTAGTAAATAAAAAAATTGATTTTAGTATGAAAAATATGATACTAAAATTACAACCAACATTAAATGGTTATTCATTATTACTTATGGAGAATAATGTAACTAATGGAACAAATAAATTAATAGAAATTATTGATAATATAAATCTGCATTCATTATTTAATGGAATCATAAAAGTAAATAGTAATATTAGTGAGTCTATTGAAATAAATTATAAGTATTTAATAAACAAAAATAAATATAAAAAAGAAGGTGGTATTAAAAATGGTTATAAATACAAAATAAAAGATAAGACTTCTAATAATTATTTATCATTAGTAAATAATAAGTTAAGTTCAAATAATAATTATACACGAAATATGAAATTTAAATTTATAAAAGTACTACATAATGAAGTAGGTGATGACCTTCAAGGAAATATACCTAATAATTCAAATAAATATTTTCACTTTGATAAAAATTTATTAGATGAAACATATTTTACACCAAAATGGAATAGACATACTTTACATGGAAAGATTTATTATGATATGTATCTAACTGTTTATAATTATAATACTAAAATGGAACCATTTAGAATAAGACTATTTAGAGACCCAAAACATCCTGATTACTTTTTATATTTAAATCCCAAGCATAAATATTATAGAAGAAAAAATAGTAATGAAGCTAACGTATTTTCTAGTACGGGATTTGGTTGTGGTGCATGGCAAGGTTCAAGTAGTTGTAATAACTTACAAGGATGTCCACGACCATGGTTATTTAATAATAATGATATATTAATATATTCAACGGAATATACTGGTTCAACATTAAAAGAACAAGTAGAAAATAATATTGAAACTATTGATTATGAAATAAGAAACTATGAAGATAAAAGTAAGATTGATTGTTGTCTTTTATCACAAGATGTAATAAATAAAAACGATGATAAAATAATAGTATTAGATACAGATTATAAAACAGAAAATAATAATAATAATGTAAATATTGATGGTGGATACTTTAATTTTCACATGACAACAAAAGAAAAACAAACTTTGAGTTCAAACTCAAGTATATATGTTTATAATATAAGACATAATAATTATTATAAGATTCATATAAATTTTGATAATAATCTAGCAAACTCAAAACAACAAATAGAAAATAATATACTGGAAAACAAAATAGCAAATGCTTATGGTCAATTAATAATTAAAATTAATGGAAATAATGATATGAAAAAAATAGTTGATGCAAGTGATGATGAAAAAAATCATGAAAATATTTCATATAATAAATTTATAGAAAAGGGTGATATTTTAATATATAATAAAAATAATTTATCTAGTTTAGAAAATTTAACAAAATATGTTCAAGATAATTATATTTCCACTTCCTCGGTTATTGATAATACATGGTGTTTAGTTGAAAATCAAGGTAAATATAAATTTTATAATGAACATTTTAATACATATTTAGGAGAAAATAATATATCAAATTATGACCGTGGAAGTGATTATGATATATTAAAAAGTGCATTTAATGAAAAATCTAACACTACTACATTTATATTAGAAGAAAATACTTCAAATAACTATGGAATAAAAAATATAGAAAATAATAGATATATATGCGATTTATCTAAAAATGCTAGAGCTCATGATTTGAAAGATTCTTTATATAAATCTATGATTACATATTGGCGTTCTGAACTAACTGAAAATAATAGTTATCAATTAGAAGAAATAGGAGCAACGAATTATATAACAAAACGAAATATATTTAATAATGAAATATATTTACCTAAAAATCATTATAGATATCGTATTAGAAATAGATTATTAAATACATATATAGGAATAACACGTGATAATAGTTCAACACACTCTTTAAATTATAATGAGGATTATGAATTAGATGTAATAAATATAAATAATAATTATATATTTTATAATGAGAAAAATGATAAATTCTTAGGTGAAAATAATATTCATATACATAATTATGCAAAACAAAATATAATTAGTGGTTATGCATTACAAATAAATGAAAAAAATATAGTTGTAAATAATACAACAGTATCAAAAATTTATTTTAAACTTGAAAATTCATTTATAAATAATAATTTTAATATAAAAAATGTAGAAACCTCTAGATATTTACGACCAATGTTTATATATAGTGATACAAGTTTGAAGTATTACAAATATGAAAGATTTAATCCTAATTATATGTATGAATTCGAATTAGTAAGTATAACACCTTATAATACACAGAAAATAATTAGAGACAAATTAAAACAAATTATACCATTAACAGATTATTAAAAATAAATAACAAATTTTTTTTTAGTTTATATATATATATATAATGATTAATAGTAAATATTTAATATTAATTTTAGGAGTAATACTATTAATATTACTTTATTTATATAGATGTACTACAAATAATAAAAATAATAAAATTAGTAAATATAATAATGGTAATAGTGTTAATAAAAGTAATAATTTAATAGGCGGTGAAACAATAAGTTTATTAAATATAGACCAAGTTTTTGAAAATTCAAATCCAGTAATAAAATCAGGCGTATTAGATACATTATTTAATTATAATAATTTTGAATTACATTTTACATTAGGTAGAGAAATACTATTTGTAACAGACATGTCTGGCGGTGTTTTAACAATAGGAAGTAATAGTAATAATTATCATAATTTAATAATTCATTTAAAAAAAAAGGAATTAATAGTAAGTTTATTAGGTTATAATACACACTTATCATTTAATTTATCTATATTAAAAAGTGCTACTAAAATAGATTTTACTTTAGAATATATATATCCATATATAAATATTTATATAGTTGGTTATGATGTAGATAATAATGTAATAAATGAAGGTTTTATAAATTATTCAGGTTTATTAGAGAGTGAAAGAAATAATAATTTTAGATTATATTTACATCCGTTTAAAAATGCTTTTAGTTCTTTTGGAACTACATCATTTATTGAAGATGGAAATAATGTATCCGAGGCAATAGGTATATTAAAAAATGAAGAATGTTATATAACGAATATTAAAATTAAACATACTGAAAGACTACAAGATGAAATATATAGTAATTCTAGTGTAAATACTAATAAAACATATAAGACTTTAAATAGTGATGATAGTGATGAAGGTAATGAAGGTAATGAAGGTAATGAAAATGATTACGAAGATTCTAATGATGGTAATAATTTTGAAATACTTTTGGAAAATATAAATATAATAGAAATAATATTATCGGAAGATAACCTAAATAAATCAGCAATATTATTTAGATTGGTTAATAATAATAGAAGTTTAAATTTAATAAAAGAAAAGAATGAATTATTCTTAAAAATTATTGATGATAATAAGGAATATAATATAACTAAATTTTATTTAAAAAATACGATTAATTCAATTTATATTGAACTAGTACCATTTTTTAATAAACATATAATCTGTATATATATTGATGATATATTTTACAAACATATTATAGATATAAGTAATTCACAAGTAGATAATACAACTTTAATGTTTAATGAGATTATTTTAAACGAAGATAATAATGGATATATTAGACAAATAGAAAATTTACATAATATAGTAGAAGAATTTTATGTAATGAGTGAGGTATTAACTATCAATAATTCTGTATGTAAATATAAAAATGGTATTACGGATGATGATTTAGAAGGTGAACTATGTAAAATATATGATATTAAACTACTTGATAAACCGGATTCGGTAGAACGTATAAATTGTTCAACATTAGAATTTACATATAATAAAAATGTAAAACTAGAGTATTTAAAATTATTAAATAGTAATTATATAAATTATAAATTATTTGTATACAATCCTTATAAGAATAAATATAAACTAATAAATAATTTACAGATAAATAAACATAATATGGAACAATTTACAAATGTATATTTAAATATCGATGATAATACAATAGGATATAAGTATAAATTAGAATTATACAGTGATGTATATACATTATTACCATTAAAAATAACTAATTCGGAAAGTGATAATATTGATGATAATATAGAAAATCTAAATAATAGTAATGGTGATATATTATGGTTTTTTGAAATAATACAAAGAAATGATGATAAAACAATGTTAGCATATATATATGATTATAATACATATATAACAACTGATTCAAAAGATGATATTCTTTATAAAAATACTCCTGATAGAGATATTTATATAGACCATCGAGCAGAATATATTATAGAAGATTTAGAAGATGATACATTTATAATAAAAATAGAAGGTAAATTAACAAAAGATTTTTACTATATTTATATAGAAAATAATGAAGATAAAAAAACTATAAAAGTAATAAATACACTTTTTGTAAAAAATAAAACTAATTATGCTTTTACTAAAAAAGACTTTATTAAAAGTGATTTAGGTGAATATAATGAATCATCTGATTGTAATTTAAAAAAATTAAATACAGAATTAGAAACAATAGTAGTAAAATCTGAAATTAGTAATTTAATAGAACTATATGGTATTGAAGATCCATATCCAAAATTATACATATACAATAATGATATATCTAAATCTTTAAAACCATGTTCATATGTACATAGTACCGAAAACTCAATTATAGAAAATATGCAAGCAGAAATTACATATATTTCAAATAAAGATGATTTACGCGAAGGTACAATAAATAGTAATAATACAAAAGAATTATCATATTGGGGTAAACAAAAAAACTCATATATCAATGTAATTATGTTTAGTACGCGATTATTAAAATTTCCTGCATTAATTCCTAAATGCCGTTATAGTTCTAAAAATTTAGAAGGTACACCAAATGTAATATATTATAAAGAAAATACAGAAGATGATGAAACTCAAAATTATAATTATTATGGTCCGAGTTCAAAACCATTAGATGCCGTATATCCGTCGGAATTTATAATGAAACTAACATATAATGATGAGAAAAAATGTTATAATTTTGAATTTACTAAATCGGTTAATATTGATACAAATAAGAATTGTGTAGTAATTGAAGGAGATAGAATTACATCAAATATAGAAGTAGATACATATAGTAGTAATAAAAAACATAAATTAGGACAATATGATAATCTAGAAAGTATAGATATATATTTAGAAAAAGTTAATGGATTATATGATTATGAATTTTATTTATATACTAAAAATAATAATGATGAACGACTTTATTTAGATGATAATTTTATTCGTAATAATAATAGTTCAATAAAAAAAACAAATATTAATCCAGATTACAATAAATTAACTAGTTGGCATATTGTTCCCGACACTGAAATTAGAAAAGAATACTATAAAGTTAAAAATTCAAAAAATACAGAAAATAGCATAAAATCATTAACAATAACTAGCGGATTAACACAATCTACAATTAAAAAACCACCTATAAAAACTGATAAATCTTCTATTATAATGACACGTGTTGGACATAGTGTTATTTGTGGATTTGAAAGCAATGATGTAATAACTTCTAAAAATATAGAAAATGTATATTTATATAATTTAACAAAAAGTTCAAATAATTTAAATGTATTTTATAATTGTGGTTTAAGTATACAGGTGCCTTTTTTTGAAAAAAGCATTATTAAAACAGCTTATCCATATATTAGAGTATTACATACAAATCATATACAAACATCTAATAAACAATGGTGTCATTTTAATAAAAAAGATATATCAGAGTTTTTTGAGAAAAATAAAACATATCCAATGAGAACTACTGTATATAATAATACACAAAAAAAATATATGAGTATAATTATATATAATAAATCGGAATTACCTGATGAATATGTAGAGGAAATGGGTGAAGAAGCAAGAGATATGCAATATTGTGCTACAATTATAAATTTAAAAGATGAAGAAGTACAAAATTATATTGAAAATCATGAAAGAGATTTTAAAAATATGCCTTATACAGTAAATATAAATGATGATATAAGATTAACTTTTAGACAATATGATGTATTATTTTTTGTAAATAATCTAACAATTTTGAATAAAGATAAAATTAATAAATATAATGAAATGGAAAATATGATAAATGAAATAAAATTAGAAAATGTATCAATGAATATATTAAAAGTTAATATGTATACAAATTTTTATATTGATTTATTACCGGATAAGGATGATATACTAATATACAAGGATTTAGAAAATGTTAAATTTAATGAATTTAAATCATATATTAAATCTGGTGCTGATAAATTAAGAAAGTTTGGTTCTCAATTTAAATCAAAAATAAAAACATCAATTAGAGGTAATCTATTTGGTAAAAAGGGTACTATATATGAAGGTAATAATTTAATATATAACTATTGTTCAAATAATATATCATATTATAATAATAAGAAATATGCATATAATTATAAAAACTCCGATGAGAAATACTATATGTTAGATGATAAAATAAGAGATAATTATAAAAATAAGAAAAGAATAAGTACACGAGAATTAGAACAATATGAAAGAGAGGCGCAAAGATTAATAGAAAAATTAACTTCTGGAACAAACATAGTAGCATATAGTAATAATAAAAACTTAAATACAGCATCACCATTAAATATATTTGAAATATTTACTGGAGATGATAAGCGTTTTAGACTAGAATGGAAAAATAATAGTAATTCTGATAGTTTTAAAAATGGTTTATTAATAAATATAAAAACAGCAGATAAAACATTTAATAAACTTAATATAACTTTAACTACTGATATTTTTGAAAAACACAATGTGAAAAAAAAAATGAATGAAATTGTGGAAAAGTTTACTATAGATTTAAAAAAACAATTAAATAATATAGAACCTAAACCACATTTTGTAGAAAAATTAGATTCATTCACAAATATTCCATCAGTATCACCAACAGAACCAACTACTGAAACACCCGAAAACAATGTAATACAATGGAATGGTATTGAAGAAAAAACAACATATTTTGACCCATTAAAAACAAGATCAGATGAGTGTGAAAAATCATATACCTATCCAAAAAAAGAGGAAACCGAATGTAATATTGAATATAAATATAATTTAATTCATAAAAATACATATACAAATAATAGTATAGAAAACTTATTTAATTCAACCAATGATTTAGATGACTTATGTGAATTGTATATGAGAAATATAATTCCCATATATGGTGATTTAAGTATACAAAAATATAATTGGAAAATAGAATTTGAAGGAGATTACATACCTAATATTACGGAAGTTCATTTAAAAAGTTTATATATGAATAAATATTTAATAACTAAAGAACAAAAAAATAATACAATCTTAGAGTGGTCTGATACAATAGTAAAAAATAGTGGATGGAAGTTTATAGATAATATGACACCACCACAAGTAAATTATGAAGCAAGTAAATTAGAAGAATATAAAAATAGTGTTAAAGAAATAATTAAAAATAAGTTTAAGGAACTTTTTATTGAAAATACTGAAAAAATATTTAATAAAAAAAATACAGAACATGATAGTGTAATTAAAACTAAAACCGACTGTTTTAATGATTATTTAAATACAAAAAGAATAAATAAGATTGGCGACCTAAATACAAAGGGTTGTTATATATTTAGTCCAAATATAGGACAAAATGGTAAATTTTTAAAATATAATTTTAGTAAATTTAGTTGGACAAATAATAAAAATGATAAAGGTACATTATTTTATATTAATAAGGTAAATAAATCTACTACAAAAGATTTACTTTCAGAAAATAAAATAAAAATAAGCAATAGAAATACTGATGAAAAAGAATACTTACATATAGGTAATAATGATTTATATTGGGACTCGACTGAGAAAAATTGGATTATTGAATTTAATAAAAAATTACAATTAGAAATAGATAGAAATGAAATACCTATAAAAACAGATGATCAAAAAAAATTTGAAAAGTCATATAAATTATTTAAAAATAATAGTGTTTCAATTAAAGTTGGACCAAGAATATATAAAATATCCGAAATAAATATATATAAAGCAATAGACCGTTTTTTAAGTGCATCAGAAAATAATTTTGAAAATATAATGTTATTAAGAAGTTTTAAAAAACATTATAAATGGAAAGATTTTAGAAGTTTACTTATTTGTGGTAATATATGGATAGCTAAGGGGGGGTTGGATTCGAATAGTACTAACTTTAATTTTGAGTTTTATTTAGATTATCCTGAACAAAATACTACAATATCAAAATGTTGGTACATAACAGAGAAGGATTATGAACAAACAAAAATACACATGGATGACTTTAAAAATTTATTAAATATGTATTCCCCTCCTCAATGGTTAGCACGTCGAAATGTATATCTAAATAAATTAGAAAATAGTGCGGGTAAGGGTGGTTGTGATATTACTAATCCTGTAAGTGTTTATTTAAAAAGTGATAATAAATATTTAAGTTCAAATAAAAAAAATGGATTTTTACAAACAAGTAATAAAGATGTATATAAAAATAGTTTTTATATAATTGAAAAAGATGATAATAGTGATTTTATAAATAGTTACACCGAAGAAGAAAATAAAAAAGAAGAAATATTTAATTTCTTATATAATGTAAATCCTAATGAACCTTTTATAATTTATAATAATATTAAAAATGAGGGACCAAGTAATGGTTTCTTTGGTCCAAGTTTATTAGTAGTAAATAGTGTAAGAAATGATGATAAACAAAGAGAAGATTTTGGAGTAAATAAATATAGTTATTATGATAATTTACAAAAAATAAGAAATAATTTTAAAAATAAAAATGATAATATACATAATCAATTATGGAGAATTCAACAACGCATAAAACCAAGCGAAGGAGTAGATATTATATCATTAGAAAATGCAAAATATGTGCAATTTAATACAGATATAATTAGTCATAAAAATAATGATATATCATTCGCAAAAAATTTAAATACATTTGGAAATATTACAGAAACTGGTACAAAAACAGAAAGCAAAAATGAAGATAAACATGTAGTAACAGTATATTATATTATGGAACATGTAAAATATGCAGATTATTATATTTTCCAAAATGTAGAGAGTAAAAAATTCTTATCTATTTATAATAGACAGTATATTGAAAATATAGATTGTATAGGACCAACAATAGGTTTATTTTATAATGATGGAACAGAACTAGAAAATATTTATAAAAATAAACATGATGTATTTGATATAAATGGAATACTAAAAATAAATGAAAATAATCCATTTATATTTAAAGTAATGTCATATCAATTATCAAATTTTGATAAATTGATACATAGTAATTTTAAAAATAATAATAATGTAATTACAATAGAGTTAAAAGGTGCTCGAACAAGACATGCGTTTACAGGATTTTTAACATCATTGCGGGTCCCCGGACAAGGAAAAGATTACAGAGATAATGCATCTAATTATGTAATAATTCATAAAGGTATTCATAATGCTGCACAATGGGAAATAGTTGATGGTAATATTACTTGCGGATTTAAATTAAAACTAAGAAAAACCAAAAAACATGAATTTGGTGGTTATTTAGCATGTCAAAAATTTATAGTAGATGAAAAAGATTATAAAAAAGATAAAAGGGGAAAGTCTTCATATTATATGTTTGTTCATAAAAATATAAGTGACGCCTCAACCTTTATACTTGAAGATAAAAAAATAAAATTAATAGATGGTATTAATAAACCTTTTAATGACTCATATATAACATGTGAATCATTTACTGATAGTGATAAAAGAGATGAATTTAGTTGTTTTGCACAATGTAATATCGGCTTGGACATTGCGGGGTCTTTTGGAATAGATAGACCACCATCAAAAGAAGCTATAAGAAAAGCTTATTTATTTGAGAGAATGTTAAGAAAAAGAAATGAGATAAATAGACGGAGAAACGAATATTTAGCAAATTTAAGTAGAAAAGGGCGACGCAGATTAAGAAGAACAGCACGCAGAGCAAGAAGAAGTGCGAGAAAAACTGCTAGAAAAGCGAAAAGATCTGCTAGAAAATCCGCTAGAAGAGCGAGAAGGGCTTCAAGAAGAGGTAGACGTAGACGTAGACGTAGACGTAGACGTAGACGTAGAGGAGGTGAATTAAATGAAACTAATATGAACTCTGACAATACGAGTTTTAGTAGTTTAAATAAAATTTTGAAGTTTTTTAATTTGTTAAATTGATAAATATATTTAAACATTTAATTAAGTAAATATATAATGCATATTTATTTGAATGCATCAGAGATAGCCGGTCTAATTAATAAAAATAAATATAATCCATGTGAAGATGTAATTTATGATATATTATGTCGCTTAAAAAAAGAAACTAATAAAAGTGATTTAAATAAATTAGAATCAATAAATAAAAATGAATTATTAGAATTACTAAAAACATTTGAAAAATCTAATTTAATTGATAATGAAGATAGTAAAAATTTAAAAAAAAAAATAGAAAAAACTCCAGAAAATGAGATTGCTAACTTATCACAAAATGTATTAAATAATGTAACAAAAAAATCTATAAATACTAAAAAAACAGAAGACTCACGATTAATACAAAATAATATAGAATCAAATATTAAAAAAGTTATGAAAAATAAAGATATAAAAGATATAGCAAAATATGTAGAGGGTCATATAAATAAAAATCGTGGTATAAAAAATGAAAAAAATATTATTAATAGTTATGAAAAAAAAAATAAAACAAATATAAAAGCAAATAATTCAAAATTATATAAAATGAAATTGTTTTCATTAGATGACCATGAAATTTTTATATGTGGAAAGATTGATGGTATAGAAAATAATGAGTTAATAGAAATTAAAAATAGAAGAAATCGTTTGTTTGAATATATACCAATTTACGAACAAATCCAAATAGAAGTTTATTTTAGATTAACTGGTTTAGAAACTGGTAAATTAATTCAAAACTATAATGATACTACTAGTGAATTTCCCATAAAGAATAATAATACTTTATGGGAAACTATTTTAGATGAATTACAAATTGCTTGTAAAATAATTATTGAACAATTATAATTTAAATATATTAATTAATTTTAAAAATTATTTTGTATTTTTTTTTTATTAATTATAAAATTATATTATATATTTATATGACTGATGCAAGTTATGTTAGCTATACAAAAAATATTGATAGTAGATTCTTAAATCCATTTGAAAAGGGTGATAGTAAGAAGCAAATATTTTTTGGTTATAGATATGGAAATGCTCAGTTTATATTTTTAATATGTTCCATAATAAGTATTATATTAATACAAATAAAATCACAGGATTTTAATAAAAATTTAATTATGATTATGTTAATATTATATTATATATTTTTATACTATAATTTATCTTGTTATTTAGTTCCAGATAATCATGAAAGGTGTTTTGTATTAGCATGGTCGTGTATTGCAACTATTATATTTATAACTATTATAATATTATTTCATAAAGACATATTTAAAACAAGACAAGTAGGAGGAAATACATATAGTGGTTTATTTAAAGGTATAAAACAATATTTTGTTGGTGGTTCTAATTGTAACAAAAAGAAAAAACAGTATGAGGGGGGTAATAACTATGAACATGATTTATTTAAAAATATAAAAAAATATTTTGTAGGTGGTACCGATTGTAATAAAAAAGAGTATCAGGGTGGTTCTAAAAAAGAAAATATTACAATAGAAGCATTTTTAAGAAACGAAGAAGATTAAATAAATAATATTAAGAATATAATTATAATATATAAAATATAATATATAATATAAAATGGATTTATTAGATAAGACTAAATCTATTTTAATAAATATTCCAATTAGTTATTATTTAGTTTTTCTAGTTGTTATAATTAGTATTAATTTATATATAAATTATAACTCATTATTAGTTACTAATATTTATAAAAAATATGATGATGAAAATAATAATATTATTTTATTTAATGATATAAAAGTTCGAAATAAATATAATATACTTGAAAAAGTATTAGGTCAACCTCCACTTGTAGAATTATATAATAATATATATGCGGAATCCGTTACATGGAGAATGAATTATACTGATAAGAAATTAATATATGGTAAATATAATGGTTTAGATTTAATAAAATTAACAGGTTATGTAGCAAGAAAAAATCATCCAATACCCGGTCCGGTTTATATAATTGCTGGTAAATATTTAAAAATACCTGAACATTTATATGGTCCAATTAAATATGCATCGCCTACAATTAATATTGAGCAATTATATATTCCCGAAGCACATAATCTAGAATATGAAAAAACCGGTACTAAAAATATATCATTATTAACAGGTAGTTGTGCTAGTATAACTATATGTGCTATAACAATAAAATTTGTAGAAGATATGATAGATAAATTTAAAGATAATATGGATACCACATTAGATGTTCATATTCAGTTTAGAAAAGAATACAACTTGCGTATATTAAGTTATTTATGTGGTAAGGGTATTACACCTAAAATACCTTGGTTTGAACCATTAAATTTTAAGGAAGACACTATTTATAATAGCAATTCAGACAAATGTGGATTATTAAATAAAAATGAGTCAATAAATGTAATGTATGAAGATGATAATTTAGATAAGGTTATTGATTCAATTAAAAGTAATATTAGTAAAAATCAAGTAACAAAAAAAGAATTACATGAACTTATTAATAATGATAATAATGATAATAATGATAATAATGATAATAATGATAATAATGATAATAATGATAATAATGATAATTCAACTAGTGATAATTCAGATAGTGATACTGGTTATGATAATTCAGATAATTCTAATTCTATTAATATTGATTGATGTACCTAATAAACCAGTTTGTAATCCAAATTCATTTATAAATTGTCTTATATAATATCCAGTTGATACATGTGCTTCAAATGTTGTAATATATACATTATTTGTATTATATAACATCTTATAATCAAAATCAGTCCATTCTCGTATAGCCGTATTCTTACAAAATGTATTATTTGTATTATCTATCTTATATAGAACTTCTAATATATCTTTTTTTAGTAGTATAAAGTTTTTTTTTTCAGTATTTAATTGTCTTATATATTCAACATTAACTTTTTTATATGGTATAATAATCTCATCTAATCTATTTAAATAAGTCCATTTCCATAAACTATGTTTTTCTCCTATACTGTTATGAACAGGTTTAGCCGAATATTTATGAAATTCTTGATTATAAGTTCCAATAAAGTTTTGTAATTGTGTATTAATATAATTATAATCTAAATTATTATATGTAATCTTTGTTGTATTTATAATTGAACCTAATGTATCATCGCTTGTTGTTTTAAACCCCCATAATACTTTAAATTGATATACTTTATTACTATTTAAATAATCATTCATTTTTTTACAATCTTCATCAAATAATAATAAAAGTTGTCCTTCAGCCATTGGATCTAATTTACCACAAATACATACTTTATTTTTTTTTAATCTTATTTTATACTCATTTGCTACTTGTGTTCCTAATACTCCCGCTGGTTTATAAACAATTTTCATTTAGTATATAATAAAAAAAAATCAATTTATATTAAATATTACTTATAAATATTACTTATAAATATTACTTATAAATATTACTTATAAATATTACTTATAAATATTACTTATAAATATTACTTATAAATATTATTTAATTGATTATTTACTCTAATAAATGTACAACGTTTAGATAACTCTTTTAAATATTTGGCACCTACATAAGTCAATGTTGACCTTATTCCTCCTAATAAATCGAATATAGTATTTTCTAATGGACCTTTATAAGAAATTTTTACAGTTTTACCCTCAGATGACCTATATTGTGCAACACCACCGGAATATTTTTCCATAGCGGTATCACTACTCATTCCATAAAAAGTTTTATATTGTTTTCCATTTTCTTCAATCAAATCTCCACCAGATTCGGTATGTCCGCTAAAGTATCCACCACTCATTACAAAATCTGCTCCAGCACCAAACGCTTTGCTAAAATCACCCGGAATAGTACAACCACCATCCGAAATTATTAGTCCACCTAATCCATGAGCTGCATCCGCACATTCAAGTACCGCAGATAATTGTGGAAATCCAACACCAGTTTGTTTTCTTGTTGTACATACAGAACCAGGTCCAATACCCACTTTTACTATATCTGCACCGGCAAGAATCAATTGTTCTGTCATTTCAGAAGTAACTACATTACCCGCAATTAATATTTTATTTGGAAAAGCTTCTCTAAATTTGGTTATCATATTAACAAAACGCTCAGAATAACCATTTGCTACATCAATACAAATCATATATAAATCGGGAAATAAATCTATAATAGATTTAGTTTTATTAAAATCCAATTGACTAATACCAGTTGAAACACATATACAATTTATATCAACATTTTCTTCCGTCATAAATTTAAACCAGTTATCAATAGAATAATGCTTATGAATACACGTAATTATTTTATGTTTTTGACACTCAAGCGCTGTTTGAAAAGTGCCAGTTGTATCCATATTTGCAACCATTATAGGCACACCTGTCCAGGTTATATTACTATGTTTAGAAATAAATGTACGTTTTAAATGAACTTCAGAGCGACTTGATAGTGTGCTCCTTTTAGGTTTAATTAAGACATCCGTAAAATCTAATTTAATATCATTCTCTATCTTTACCATTAGATAGTTTTATTAATTTAGTTTTATATAATTTATTCTTATATAATTTATTCTTATATAATTTATTCTTATATAATTTAGTTTTTATAAATTAAATTTATAATATAATTTATAATGGTTATACATATGGAAGGTAAAAATAAAAATAA
>Ga0209630_10000786_pt1 | contig 35720 bp, 36 predicted proteins | sample COG_01_FD_184745 | JGI IMG/M metagenome (GOLD analysis project Ga0209630, IMG submission 184745) | Pelagic Microbial community sample from North Sea - COGITO 998_met_01 (SPAdes) (version 2) | ecosystem: Environmental > Aquatic > Marine > Neritic zone/Coastal water | place: Helgoland, sampling...
TGATATAGGCCAAAAAGTCCTAAAATGGTTTGGAGTAATGCGTCCAATAGACCTTGATACGTTTTAAGTGAACGATATTTGCACTTTTATAAACTACGAGTAAATTTAAGAAGTGTATCAATGTCACCTTTAGTTAAAACAGCCTTAAGATTTCTCTCTGGAGCGGCTATACTTATTGTTGGAGTTTTGGTTATGAATGGTTTAATAGGAATGAAGGAATCTCCGAAGGTTTCCCTTCCAGAGACCATCGCTCGACCTGTATTAACGCAAGTGGTTAAAAATACTGACATTATCCCCAAAATCCCTGTTGAGGGTAGAGTAGAAGCATGGCATAGAATAGACCTGTTTGTTGAAGTAAATGGTGTGCTTGAGCTCGGAGGAGTTGAATTCCGCGAGGGTACAACTTATAGAAAGGGAGATGTAATTCTCAGCCTCGATGATACAGAGTCAAGAGCAAACCTAAAAGGAGCTCGATCTAAATTTGTTCAACTTGTTACCGGTATGCTCGCTAGTATAAAGGTAGATTTTCCTGAAAGATCTGTGGTTTGGGATACATATGTAGCAAGTATAGACGTGGCCAAAACGCTTCCAGAATTACCTAAGTCGGCAACTGACAGAGAGGGGTACTTCATTGTCAATAGAGGCGTAGAGGCCAGTTTTCATACCATTAAAGCGTCAGAAGACAGAGCTTCTAAGTTCATCATTAGAGCACCATTCGACGGTTTTGTTGCGAAGGCGATGGTGAGGCCAGGATCATTGGTTCGCGCTGGTCAGCCTGTTGGATTATTCGTTGGAACTGGTGTTTACGAAATTAAGACGGCAGTTCATGAAAGGTATTTAAAGTCTTTAAAGATTGGAGCTGAAGTTGTTTTTGAGGATGAGAATGGTTTGAGAGTTGCAGAAGGCAAGGTGGATAGAGTTTCGGGTAACGTTAATCCGACCACACAATCTGCAACGGTATTTTGTAAAGTGAATGAATTGATGGATGGCGAGATGAGAGATGGGAGATATTTGTCTGGATTTATTTCAGCTTCTGAAATAAAAAATGTGGTCGAAATTCCTCTTAATTTATTAGATTCAGAAGGAGAGATCTTTGGAGTAAGGTCTGATAAGCTTCAGAAAATAAATACGAATCAAGAATTCCTGTCTATTAAAACGCTCATTGTATCTGGAATCCCAGATGGGACAGTAATCTTGAGTGAACCTGTTTTGGGAGCTTATGAGGGCATGGAAGTTTCGGGTACCGAAAGCGGACAATAGTCATGAGAAATGTCATAAAATTTTTCGTTCAGCACCACATTGTTGGAGACCTCTTAATGCTGTCTATATTGGTTTTTGGTTTTGTGGGCATGTCGAATTTGCGATCGAACTTCTTTCCCGAAATTGATTCGAAACTCATCGCCATTCAAGTTGTATATCTCGGAGCTTCACCAGAAGAAATTGAGGATGGAATTGTTGCTAAGATTGAGGAGAACCTTCAAGGCATAGCGAATATCGATCTTGTTACGTCTACCTGTACAGAGAACGCCGGGAGTATTCTTGTTGAAGTTCGTACAGCGAATAAAACAGACCAAGCGCTCCAAGATGTAAAGAATGCCGTAGATAAAATAGCCTCTTTTCCTGCCGGTATGGAGCCTCCGATTATCTTCAAACAGGAACCAGAAAATATTGCAATTGTTTTTGCAGTTACAGGATCCTCAGATCTACACCTTCTAAAATCTGAGGCAAGAAAAATAGAGTTAGATCTAAAAACTTCGAATGATATTTCTCAAATTTATCTGTCGGGATTTCCAGATGAAGAAATTGAAATATCTGTTAGAGAAAATAGCTTAAGTGAGCTAGGGATAAGCATTGCGCAGGTAGCTCAAGCCGTCAGGGCTACTAATATCGAAACGACAGGTGGAATAATTAAGGGAGATAAGGAGGAACTTATAATTCGTGGGAGATATAAAGAGTACACTGCAACAGAGCTTAAGGATATTGTAATAAGAGCTGATAGAGATGGCAGGATTGTTAGATTGTCAGATGTAGCAGATGTTACTGATAAGTGGGCTGAGGGAGATCCGTCTAGAAACTGGTTTAATGGTAAACCATCGGTTTCAATTACTGTTAATAGTCTCAATACGGAGTCTATTCTTGATGTGACGGAATATGTGAGATCGTATATAGAAGCATATAATGTGAGAGGAGGAGATTTGAAGATCGATATTGTCCTCGATCAATCGGTGGTGCTAAACCAGCGTATTGATCTGTTGGTTAATAATGGGGTGATTGGGTTTCTTCTTGTGTTGCTTTTCCTTGCGCTATTCTTAAACCTAAGACTGGCATTCTGGGTAGCTCTTGCCATACCTGTATCTTTTGCTGGAATGTTTGTTTTTGCAGATATGGCAGGCATCACAATTAATGTGATCAGTCTTTTCGGAATGATACTCGTTATAGGAATTCTTGTGGATGACGGAATCGTGATTGCAGAGAATATATATCGGAAGTTCGAACGAGGATACTCGCGTATTGATGCGACTGTTGAAGGAACGATGGAGGTTCTTCCGGCCGTTTTTTCTGCCATCGTAACCACTGTAATCGCTTTTTCCTCTTTCTTTTACATTGAAGGTACACTCGGAGACTTTTTCCAGGATATGGCAGTCGTCATTATTTTAACGCTCATATTTTCTCTCATAGAAGGAGCTTTTATTCTTCCTGCTCACATCGGAAACTCTAAAGCTTTAAAAAGAGGATTTAAACCAAACAAACTAGAACGCGGAATGAGAAAAATCCTCAACGGATTTCGCGATACTTTTTATGCTCCACTTCTGAAATTTACCATACGACGTCCTTGGATTTCCTTCAGTGTAATATTTTCTATTTTCCTCATCACCGTTCCAGGTCTTATAGGTGGCGGGTTCGTTAAAACTACATTCTTCCCTTTTATAGAAGGAGATAACCTGAACGTAACCCTAACAATGCAAGCTGGAACAAGAGAGGGGATCACACTTGAGAAGTTAAACAGAATTGAAAAAGCTGTTTGGGAAGTGAATGATGAGTTCAACTCAAAACGCAATGACAGCCTTCAGACAATTATGTCTATTGATAAAAAAGTAGGGCCTAAATCACATTTAGGCTCACTCAATATTCAGTTTTTAGATGGAGAAAATCGTGGCATTCAAAGTACGGAGATCACTTCTAGAATCCGAGAGAAGGTAGGTGTTGTTTATGGTGCTGAGAACTTAAGTTTTGCTGCATTCTCTCCATTCGGTAGAGCGGTTTCGGTTTCGTTGTTAGGCAACGACCTTGAAACCCTAGATGCTGCTACAAATGAACTTAAAGTTGAAATGCAAAAGCGTGATGATTTGAAAGATGTCTCAGATAGCAATCAAGAGGGACTTCAGGAAATCAGTGTCACTCTTCTGCCTCGTGCTTATCATCTTGGATTTAATGAGGGAGAAATTTTATCCCAAATACGTCAAGCCTTTTATGGTTTAGAGGTGCAAAGGCTACAAAGAGGACGTGACGAAGTTCGCGTATGGGTGAGACTCGACGAGCGCGACAGGGCCTCTATTGGATCACTTGAAAATTTCCGACTCCGCACTGTAACAGGCGACGAGATACCTTTCACAGAAATATGTAAAATCAACGTAGAACGAGGGGTTTCGGCAATTAAACGCATCTATGGAATGCGTGAAGTTCAAGTTTCAGCGGATTTAGCAAATCCTAAAGCAAGTGCTACAGACATCGTTTCAGAACTTAAGTCAGTAATCGTTCCAGCTATCTTAACTAGATATCCCAATGTCCGTGTAAGTTATGAAGGACAAAATCGAGAAGTTTCAAAATCGCAAAACTCAATCAGCAAAGTAATGCCTTTAATTTTCGCCTTGATGTTTTTAGTGATCGTCCTCACATTTAGATCTCCATTACAGGGATTGGCGGTTTTCGCACTTATACCATTTGGCTTAGTAGGAATTAGTTTGGGCCACTGGCTGCTTGGAGCCCAACTGAGTTTATTTTCTTTTCTTGGGTTGCTTGCACTTATTGGAATCCTTGTAAACGATGCTCTGGTTTTTGTAGCTGCATATAATAGCTATTTAAAGGATGGGATGAGTGTAAACGAAGCTATATGGGAATCTGGAATGAATAGATTCCGTCCAATACTACTCACATCAGTGACTACGGTTGCAGGCCTTGCTCCTTTAATGCTCAATAAAAGTTTCCAGGCTCAATTCCTAATTCCTATGGCAATATCAGTTGCATTCGGGCTGCTATTTGTGACAGTGATTATCCTAATTCTTCTGCCTGTTTACTTGAAGTGGATTAATCCATTGCATCGAAGTTGGATCTGGATTTCAGATGGCAGATGGCTATCGTCAAAAGATGCTGAACCCTCTAACCGAGAAAAGCACCATGCTGCATCACTGGAATCAGAGCTCGGTGTAATGTCTAACACGGAAGATCTAGCAGAAAAATGAAAATCTTAATATCTCCTTCGCTAGCAGTTATAGGATTGCTCTTTTCGATGACGAGTTTGAGTGCTCAGGAAAATTTATATTCAACACTTAGTCTCGATGAAGCTATTCATCGAGCTCTCGATTCGAACTTCGGCATTAGGACGGCTCACCTGCGCACCGAAGCTGCAGCAACTAGCAATAGTTGGGGCGCTGCTGGAGCGCTTCCTACTCTTTCCACTTTCGTCACAGGATCCACTTCCGTTTCTGACCAAACGGAGAACCCCACATCATTCATACAGGAGAAATTTGAAACGGACGGTATCAACGCTGGTGTAAATTTTAATTGGACTTTATTCAATGGCATGGGAATGTTTACGTCAAAGTCGCGTCTCGACCTCCTCGAATCTCAGTCAGAAGGTCAAGCTGCACTCATTATCGAACAAACTGTTGAAGCTGTTGACAGAACCTATCACAACGTTCTTCTTCAAACAGAGCTCCTCAGTGTACTTGCCGAGTCAATGTCGCTAAGTCGCCAACGCCTTAATGAGATTAAATTAAGTGAATCTTATGGAGCTGCCGGCACCTTCGATCGATTACAGTTTGAAAATGCAATTCTTGCTGACAGCACTTCATGGCTTCAACAAGGAGTCGCTGTTAAATCGGCATTTCGCAACCTCAATCTCTTAATGGGTGATTCCGAGAGTGTTCTTTGGACTCTAACAGATAAACTGGTTTCTCCACCTGATCTACCAAGTTCATCAGATATAAGTATCGCAGTTTTATTAGATAACACAAGCTTACAAAATGCTTTACTCTCAGAAAGCATTTCTCAAAGTGGAGTGAAGCAAGCTCAAGCCTTTCTATATCCTGTACTTGGATTAAACGCTTCTTTCTCTGATGCTTTTTCTAAGTTTTCATCAGAAGGAGCAGATTTAGAAGCGTCGGGTCGTTCAGTGAACACTTCTGCTCTTTTAACTCTAAACTTCAATCTGTTAAATGGCGGTGCGACACGGCGTTCTATTTCTCTTGCAAAAATACAAGCAGATATTGCCGTCTTAGATGTTGAAAATACTAGATATCAGGTGAGCTCTATCGCAAACAATGCCTACGACAGATACACACTAGGGGCTTCTGTTCACGCCCTATGTATTCAAGCTACTCGTAACGCGACAACATCATTAGAGATAGCTGAGAGCTCTTATAAAAACGGTGTAATTAACGCTCTCGACTATAGATCTCTAGAAGTTGCCCTCCAAAGGGCGAGAGTAAATGAACTTAGCGCTCTCCTTCTTTGGCGTGGAGCGTACGTTGAAGTTCAGAGACTTATGGGAGCACTCAGAGCACCATTAATGGCTGAGTGATTTCGAAAGTCAATGGAGTAAATGATAAGTTGTCGAGATTAGATTCCAGACTGAGCAAGATATCTTTCGCGTTTTGCCATGAGTGCAAGTTACTTGAAATCTTGGGATTGAATCTGTCTGTAATATGGCCCCTTATTTTCAATCAATTTAGAGTGAGTTCCCGTTTCAACAACTGAACCATCTACGAGTACTACGATGCGGTGTGCATTCTTTATAGTGCTTAATCTGTGGGCAATGATAAGGGTGCTACGATCCTTCATAAGTTCTTCAAGTGCGATCTGGACTTCTTTTTCAGAAACACTGTCGAGTGCACTTGTGGCTTCATCAAGGATTAATATATCAGGGTCCCGTAGAATAGCTCTAGCGATTGCGATACGTTGTCTTTGCCCACCTGATAGTTGGATTCCACGCTCACCAACAATTGTGCTGAAGCCTTCTGGAAAGGATTCGATAAAATCTATGGCATTAGCTCGCTTTGCTGCATCGCGAATTTCTGAGTCTGTGGCATCTAGTTTTCCATATGCAATGTTAGATCTGATATCGTCTCCGAAAAGGATTACTTCTTGTGGTACGTACCCTATTCTTTTTCGAAATCCGCGGAGATCCATTTCGCTGACATCCTCTCCGTCAATTGTAATCGATCCTGATACGGGAGATTCAAATCGAAGAAGGAGGGAAGCAATCGTTGACTTACCAGCTCCACTTGGTCCAACAAGAGCGATTTGTTCTCCGGCTTTCATCTCAAGCGAGAGATTTGAAAGTATGGCGAGTTCTTTACGTGAGTTATAATGAAAATGGACATTCTCAAACTTTAAAGGCTTTCGTAAATCGTATGATTTGACTTCTTCAGTAAGACTTCTTATCTCACGTTTTTCATTGAGTAGATCCATAAGAGATTCAACAGCACCTAAGCCTTTTTGGACTATCCCGAATAGATTCGCAAGCCCACCAACACTTCCAGCAACAAGCCCCGTCATCAAAAGGAACGTAAAAAAATGCTCCGAAGCCAACTCACCGGATTGCATAAGCGCCGCACCCTTAAAAATCACGAGCGTGATGGCTCCGAAAATAAATAGAATGATGAAGCTTGCGAAAGCTCCGCGCCCAATAGCACCTTTCATCGCAAGGTTTCTAACTGTTCTGATACTACTTGCATATCGATTTCGCTCGTACCACTCATTTGCAAAAGCCTTCACGTTAATGATGCCGGTTAGCACTTCTTGAACGATGACATTAGACGAGGCAATTTCATCTTGCGTTTCTTTAGACAAGCGCTTGATAAATTTCCCAAATACGATTGCGACAAGAACCACTACAGGGAGAGTCATAAGCATCATTAAGGTTAAATCGACTGAAAAATAAGCGAGTGCGGCAATGCCACCTACGAGCATGATTGTTTGGCGTATCAGCTCTGCTAAAGTTGTAGTGAAAGTGTCTTGAATTGATGCTATATCTGCAGAAATACGACTGTTAACATCACCAACTCGCTTGTCGTGATAGAAGTTCATGGGCATACTTATCACAGCTTCGAAGGCATCGCGTCGCATTGTGAGCATCATTTTTTCAGTCATATTCGCAAAAAGATAAACGCGTATAAAACTTAGAGAAGCCTGTACAACAAGGACGATTGCAATTGTCACTCCGATTGCCTCTAGGTTGTTAAAGTTGAAGTTTGCTAAGAATCCTGTTTCAAGGTCACTTGCGGAAATGTTTTCATTTCCTCCCATGATACCTACTCCACCTAGCTGTCCCCATAATCTCGTTACAAAAAGTGTAAGAATACTGGAAATCGTGATTAATACAATCCCCAACGCAAAACCTAGTCTGTGTGGTTTTAAATAGGGTGCCATCTGTGCAAAACCACGCAGATCCGATATTTTAAGTCGCTTCTTCTTCTTCTTTTCGGTAGTCGTTGTAGTTTGGCTCTTCATATAGTGCGAATTTAGCAACTAAAAAGGGGTTGTGAGTAAAGAAAGAGTTCACTATCTTTGCCCTCCTCTATAAAAGGGAAAAATAGAAATCATGCCAAAAAGAACATTTCAACCTTCAGTTCGAAAGCGCCGCAACAAGCACGGTTTTCGTAAACGTATGGCGTCTGCTAGCGGTCGTAATGTTTTAAACGCCCGTCGACGAAAAGGCCGCTTGAAACTTAGTGTTTCTACTGAGCGTCGTCACAAAGGTATCCAGAGATAGAACATTCTATCCAGAGCTAGAGTAGTTCTAAAACAGCTTATTACAACAAGGGAACCCCATGGGGTTCCCTTGTTGCGTTAAGCGTTTACACTGGCCCCAGCACCACCACTGTATTTCCCTTTCGTCTCACTTCCCATTTCCTCCCCATTCCACTTATTAAATCTTTTGATAGAAAGTCCACTTTTAAATCTTTCACGAAGTCAAGGCCTGGACCGAAAGCTTTATACATGGCTTCTTTACAAGCCCAAACCTCTTCCAATCTTCCCCCCTCTATTTCCTCTTTTCTCATCACCCTACCAGCTATGCGCTCTAATCTAGGGTCACCTTGAATGACGAGATCAACACCTATCCTCGCACTCTCTTGAGTTGTGTCCTTAAGTAAGATTACCGCTGCGTGAGCTATACTCTTAGTATTGTTCACTTGATCAATTACGTGGCTTATTGAAATCGATAAATTTCCACGAACTCCACTTATATATAGAACAGGTTTTCCACTCTCCTCGTGCTCAATCCACCAATCTTTGCTTCCTAGTAGCTCTTGAAGACAATTGATAACAGCCTCGTGCTCTGCAATTTTATTCTTCGAAAGCCCACGTGTATCTCTCTTGGGGTAGTGTTTGCTCACACGCTTAAGGACATCTTCATTCGTCTTTTCGAAAACATTAACATACTTTGTTGCTAGGACTATTCCCATAATGTAAAGTTAAGTCCAAGATAGCAATTCGTTACGTAAATTTGTACCATGAATTTATCAACTAATACATCCTATCTTCCATATAAAGTGAAGGATATTAACCTTGCTGATTGGGGTAGAAAAGAAATACGTTTAGCTGAGGCTGAGATGCCAGGTTTAATGGCTATTCGTAAAGAGTTTGGGCCTTCAAAGCCTCTCAGTGGAGCTCGCATAGCGGGTTGCTTACACATGACCATTCAGACAGCTGTTCTTATCGAAACTCTTGTTGAGTTGGGTGCTGATGTCACTTGGTCTTCATGTAATATATTCTCTACTCAGGATCACGCTGCTGCCGCAATCGCTGCTACGGGTGTTGCTGTATATGCTTGGAAAGGACTCACTGAGGAGGATTTTGATTGGTGTATAGAACAAACTCTTCACTTTGGAGAAGACCGCAAGCCCCTTAATTTAATCTTAGATGATGGAGGAGATCTAACGAACATGGTACTGGATAGATTCCCTGAAATAGCAGGAGGAATAAAAGGTATTTCTGAGGAAACTACCACTGGAGTATTGAGACTTCATGATCGTCAAAAAAATGGCACACTTCATATGCCAGCCATCAATATTAACGACTCAGTAACTAAATCTAAGTTCGACAACAAGTATGGTTGTCGCGAGTCTTTAGTAGATGCTATCCGCAGAGCTACTGATGTTATGATGGCCGGTAAAATTGCAGCTGTTGCTGGCTTTGGTGATGTGGGTAAAGGTTCAGCTGAATCTCTTCGCAACGCTGGTTGCAGGGTTATAATAAGTGAGATCGACCCTATTTGTGCTTTACAAGCTGCAATGGAAGGTTTCGAAGTCAAGCCTATGCTTGAAGCTTGCGCTGAAGCAGATATAATTGTTACTGCAACTGGAAATAAGGATATTATAACTGGCGCTCACTTCGAGGCGTTGAAGGACAAGGCGATTGTATGCAATATCGGTCACTTTGACAATGAAATTGATATGGCATGGCTCAACGGAAACCATGGAAATTCAAAGGATGAGATCAAGCCACAGGTTGATAAATATACGATTAATGGAAAAGACCTTATTGTTCTTGCTGAGGGTCGTTTGGTAAACTTAGGTTGTGCTACAGGGCACCCCAGTTTCGTGATGAGTAATTCATTCTCTAACCAAGTGCTTGCACAATTGGAGCTTTGGTTGAGAGCCGATCAATACGAGAACAAAGTTTACACACTACCTAAAAACCTTGATGAGAAAGTAGCGCGGCTACACCTTGAAAAAGTTGGAGTTGTTCTAGAAGTTTTATCTCAGCAACAAGCGGATTACATAGGAGTACCAGTAGACGGTCCTTATAAGTCTGACGAGTACAGATACTAAAAGCTACCGCGACTATTTAATTGTAAACGTGAAGTATTGGTGGGTTCCAATTGGTTCTATATCTATGAAGAGGTAGAGTTGCTGGCCCCTGCATTACTGATCCGTCAAGGATGATCCATTTTGAATCAGAACATTCGCTTTCATCAGAAAGGGTAATTCCATCTGACTCAACAGCCACATGACATCCCAGTGTCACATCAAAAGTTGAGTGTCTATCGAGTACCACAAATTCATCCATGGTGTATCTGTAAATAATAATTCCCTTAGAACCTCCTTGAACAATCAGGTGCTCACTGGGAAAATTTAAGGAGGTGTATGAAGGTAGGTTCAGATTAATATCAAAATTCACAGGGACATATGGAATATTTTGGTTATTCTGATCGCAAGAGGATTGCATTAAAAAATACGCTCCAACAATCAAAAGTGGAATTTTTAACTTTCTCATCTTTTTTTAATTAAAGTATACTACCTCTAAGCCCTAGCGGATCCTTAGCTTTCCCAGCTATAAATTCTTTTAGATAGGTCGGTTCATACAGAGCAATATCCTCAAATATTTCCTTTTTAAACTTATCGCTAGCTAACTCAATTGCAGCCTCAGCAGTTGGCCAATCTTCAATAAACACTCTGTTATTTCCTGAAAGAATTCCAGAGCACTTTAGCGCCCCATCTCCAGAAAAACAAATTTTATCCAACCCATCCCAAGGAAAATTCCTTTTATCATCTACGATGATTGACTCAATATTACTAGCGTGGTTGAGTCGAGCGTCAAAGCAACGAGAATAGACCTCCATTCTTCTTGCATCTAACATTGGTACGAATGCATCAAAACCAGGCTGTTTTGCCATCGCTTGTATAGCAAGAACAGTCAACGTATCCACTGAAATAAGAGGAATTCCTAGAGCATGACAAAGTCCTTTAGCTGCAGCCACACCTATTCTTAATCCGGTATAAGACCCAGGACCACCCGAAACACTAACGGCTGAAAGAACCTCTGGCGTTAGGTTTGCTTCGATGAAAACTTCATCTATAAACGTCTGAAGTTTCTCGGCGTGACTATAGCCATTTTCTCGAACACATCTGTTTGCAAGAAGTTTTCCCGACTTTGAGAGAGCAACAGCACACTGATGAGTTGTCGTTTCTAAATGAAGAATAACACCCATTAGTCAAATTCTTCTTCTTCTTCATCTTCTTTCACCTCCACCTTATCACCGTCTTCGAGCTTCCTGGAAACCATATCATACGGTCCGCTCACGATTACATCACCCTCTTTCAACCCGGATATGATTTCAATATTAAAATTATCTTGAATTCCAGTTTTAACTTTACCCCAAACAACTTCATCTCCTTCTCCCATCAGAAAAACACCTAATTCAGCATCGTCACTGTCCTCAGATTTACGTGTTGATACACATTGAATGGGAATTGAGACAACATCCTTTACATTTCTGGTTAACAGATCTACAGTGGCACTCATTCCAGGTCTAAATGGTGATTGTGATTTTGAAGAATCGTTGAATAGATGTTTATAGCTATTAGGGCTAATCCTAACTTTTACCGAGAAGTTAGTCACTTGATCTAGGTTAAATCCATTCACGCCTGCATTTAAAGCAGTATTGCCTATTTCGCTGACGTGACCTTTAAAGGTTTCGTCTAAATATGCATCAACTTCAATTTCTGCATCGTTGCCAATCTTTACCCTGACGATGTCACTTTCATTCACTTCAATATCTACCTCCATAAGGCCAAGATTGCTTATTTTCATAACCACTTCTCCCGCAACGAAGCCATTTCCCTGAACACTTTCCCCAACCTCTTTGACTAGAGCAGTTACTATCCCTGCCTGTGGTGCACGTAGCGTAGTTCTAGATAAGTTATCTAATGTCTCTTGGAGTGATGCTTGAGCGCTAAGTATAGAATATTCAGCACTTTTAACACTTTCTCCAGCACTTACTAAGTTCGCTTCAGCAGCATTAAATGCAGATTCTGATTGATCAAATTCTGCCTGAGATACAACTCCGCTCTTAAACAAGATTTGATTTCTATCCCAGGATTTCTCAGCCACGTAATATCCCGACTCACTTGATGCAAGCATCGCTTTAGCCGATGATAAATTAGAAAGTGTTGTATTAACAGCTGCTTGAGCTCTGTTACGAGCAGAAATATACACATCAGGGTTGATTACGGCAAGTAGGTCACCTTCAGCAACGACATCACCTTCTTTTACAGGTAGCTCGATTAATTGTCCACTGACTTCGGCACTGACACTAACTTCAAGTTCAGGTTGGATTTTACCTGAAGCACTAACCCTTTCAACGATAGTGTTTAATTCAGCAATTGTCGTATTCACCTCAGGAAGTTCTCTATTCCCGCCAAAAAGTGATGCAACTACAAGTAGTGATATAAGAACCACTCCAAGAATGATAAAAATGTGTTTTTTAGTCATAGTGCTATCTGTTAGCGTAATGTGATGGCCTTCCCCTGATAGAAATCTAAAATCTTCGATTTAAACAAAAGATCATATCTAGTTCGTAGCATATTCACTTTAGCGTTGTCTAACCGCGTTCTTGAATCGGCATAATCAAGAGCGGAAATAGCTCCAGATTCAAATTGTAATTTGGTGTTTGCAAATGCAAGTTCAGCTGAAGAAAGAGCTGCTTGTTGTGCTAAGAGGTTTTTTTGTGAGGCAATAGCATCAGCCCAAGCGCTTTCTATAGTTTGAGTCAAAGCTTGCTTAGTCGACTGCTGAGCGTATTTTGATTGAAGTACTCCCACTTCAGCCTGTTTTACCCCTGAACGAGTATTAAAACCGTTTAAAACAGGAATGCTAAGAGAGAAGAAAATACTTTGGTTGATATTCATAGAAAGTTGATCCGAAAAAGAAATAGCTTCATATTCAGAGTAATTAGGAACAAGGGGAATCACTTGAGCACCGTCGGCTGTGACACCTGAATAATAGACGGTAGTTCCATCCTCTAATTGTCCCAATTCAGCCAAGTCATAAGTGGGTTCTCCTACAGGGATTTGTCGATTTGCAGAGTATCCTGATCCGAAGTTATATGAACCGAATAAACGAGGTAGATATCCAGTTTTCGCAAGATCTAAATTGACGTTTGCATCCTCGAGGGTGAGGGACGCAGCGCGCATTTCAGGGAAGGAGTTCAGGGCGTGATTTATAGCTTGAGATGCTGAGGCTGGAAGAGATGAAGATTCCATGTCTGAATCAGATGGTAGTACAATCTCGAATGTTGATGCTTCTTCGGGTGAGAGTTGAAGAAGTTGGGTGAGATTGAGTTTTGCGATAGAGCGTGCATTTTCGTTTGAAATGAGCGTAGCGTAATCAGCAGCTTGTTGAGCTTGCACATCTAGTAGGTTAGAGGCGGGTGCAGCTCCAGCATCAACGAGTTTCGTCATTCTATCTACTTGCCTTTTCGTAGCGTCTAGATTAAGAGTAGCGATATTCACGAATTCTTCTTGGAATAGAACATTGAGATAGGCACTTGAGATCAAAAGAATAAGATCATTTTGGGTTCGTTCGAGGTTTGTTGCTGCAAGTTCTAAACCTATTTCTGCTCTCTTGAGATTTAAATGATTCCTGAATCCGTTATACAGCGTAAGTCCTGAACTTACTCCAAAACTATTCGACTGTATAGCATCCGTAGCGAATTCATTGGTGAAAGGATCTAGAGTCATTCCGATGTTGTACCCAAGTGAGCCAGAAGTGTTGATAGAAGGCAGAAATGCACCTTTAGCGCTTAAAAGCCCTATTTCTGCCTGGTCATTACCCAAGTCGCTTTGTTTAATCTGAAGATTGTGCTCGAATGCGTGATTAATGCATTTTTGTAGAGACCAGGGTGTTTGGGCAAAAGAAAGTGAGGCGAAAGTAAAACACCCAGTTATGAGTATAAATGCCGATAAAATACGGTTCATGATGCTTGCAGAAATATTATCTACAAATCTAATCAATCGTGACTTTGCATCAGAGATGATTATCTCCCCTCTTTGTTAAAATGTTTCCAAAGTACAATGCCAGCTATTCCAAGCAATATGTATGGCACAGCCATAAGAAAAAAAATCCCTTGATTTAAACCAGATCCTATCCCACCTTGGTTCGCACTTTCTTCTCCTACAGCCTTACACATCACGCATTGAGCCGAATAAAAATCTGCCACTAATAACGCAAAAAGTACGAATAGTATGAAGTGTCGGAAGGTTTGCATTTATACGGGGTAACAGGGGCTGATCATCAAATATACAATGACACCAGTAGCAGTAACATACAGCCACAAAGGCCAAGTAATGTGTGCTAGTTTTTTATGTTTGGTTACCTGCATCATATAACCTCTAGCGTAGGTAAACATCACAAGAGGAACAATAAGTGCTGAAAGTATGATATGTGTAATGAGGATGAAAAAATACAACATTTTCATTTCTTCACTTCCACAATAGTGAGTTGAGGCAACAGTGAAATGAAAGGCAATGTAGCTGACGAGGAATAGAATGCTTAGTATTACTGCTGTAGAAGTAAGCATCTTATGTAATTGAATTTTACCGGATCTTATCGCAACCCAAGCGCCTAATAAAACGAAGAAAGCTGTCCCATTGATCATGGCATTAATCTTAGGAAGTATGTAAAATTTAGCTACTGTATCAGGTTCTAATTCAAGAGGAGGAAGGTAAGCAAGTAGTGTAACAACAGCAGGGATAGTGATGGTTATTACCGCAATAATTATTTTTAATTTAGAGTCTGAAAGTTTCATTGACATTCTATTTTTTTTCTAATTAATAAACACCTCCTTCAAAAGATTCCTCTTCTAACAACTGTAGTACGTGAGAAATCATCTCATCAACTTCATAGGTTGATGTTCCATCGTAATATCCACGTATTCGATCGAGTTTATCTACAAGAACAAATGTGTCAGAATGGAAGAACCCTCCTGCAGCAGTATCGCTTTCCATAGCAGTAAGATAGTATCCGTATCGAGCTTGGTCGTAGAGATCATCTTTATTCCCCGTCATAAACTTCCACCCCGATGTGTCAGCATTCATGTTTTCAGCATATTCTGAGAGTCTTTCAGGTGTGTCCCGAGCAGGGTCAACAGAGTGACTTAGAATTATTACATCCTCTTTGCCCACGCTTTTTTTGCTAAGTATTGACTGAGTCCTTGAGAGTTGAGAGCTGAGAATTGGGCAGATTGTCGGGCAATGAGTGAAAAAGTAGTCAACTATTTTAATCTTCCCTTCTACATCACGGTGAGAAACCTCGAGACTGTCAATGGTAGTAAACGCAAATGAAGGAATGGTGTGTCCTTCCGGTCCTAAAATCGGCAATGGAGTGGGGGGATTATTTTTAAATTCCTTCTCGCGTTTTTTTGCAGCGTGTTCCTTAATGTCCATTTCCTTTCTTAGAAGAGCAATATCTTCTGTTGCATCCCTGAGTGCATCCTCGGATGCGGCATGGTAAACACCCCTAAGGTACCCTTTCGAATCTACAAGCCATAACGTTGCAATATTTTCCGGATCTTCTGGGTCGCGCTTGATTTTAAATTCATCCCGAATAATCCGATCAATTTCTTCTTTTTCGCCTGTTAAGAATTGCCATTTGTCATCCACACCGTTATAGCGAGTATTCATATTTACGTACTCTTCAAGTACTGAAGGTGTGTCGTGTTCTGGATTGAGGGTAAAGCATACGATAGATATCCCCTTTTTGTCTCTGTATCTAAAGTTAGGCCAAAGCAGTTGTCGAGTCATCACACCAACATGCTCAGCATCTGTAGCGAAAAAAGCTGCAATCCAGACTGAGCCCTGTAAATCTTGAGATCCAAAAGGTTGGCCTAAATGATTGATAAGTTCAAAATCATCGACCTGAAGAACTCCTGGAACAAGTGTATCTATAGGACCCTCTTCAGTAAAGTAAGGCAGCGTATTAAACCTGTGATCTCCAAGAATACCAAGAACTACAATTCCGAAAAGAGGTATTCCCACGAGCAGGAATATCAGAATAATTCTTTTAAGCATTGCCCTAATAAACCAGTCTTAGTGTAAGCTATTGTGGTTAAAGAGATGCCCAAACCCTTCTGTAGCTAGAATGTAGAACAGGTATATAATGAACAGGATGTAGGGCATTAGGATACTCTTTTTCAAGACACTTTTTTCTTCACTTAAGTGCATAAAACTCATTACAATGTATCCTGCTTTAACTAGAGTTAATGCTACAAAAGTCCACTTTATAGCTTCCCAAGTATATGTTTCAGCTCTTTTGAAGATAATACCCATAGCCACCTCTACAGCTGTGATAGCTGTTAAAAGTACAGTAACATATATGATATTTTTACGAATCTTAACTCCTGCTTCCTCGCTGTGAGTTGCGTTTAAAGAGTAATTATCGTTTACAATTAAATCGTCGCGTTCCATGATTTCAGTGCTATCAGATGAGGTAGAAGAAAGTAAATACGAATACCCACACGAGGTCGATAAAGTGCCAATATAAACCAACTTTCTCTACCATTTCGTAGTGTCCTCGTTTCTCGAAAACTCCTTTTAGAGCCATAAAGAATATAATAATATTTATTACCACTCCAGAGAATACGTGAAATCCGTGAAATCCTGTAATAAAGAAGAAAAAATTCGCGTAGCTCTGTTGCATTGCGTACTCGTTCTCGTGCATGTTAGCTCCGAATTTGAATGATTCCGAACGAGCGTCCCAAAGTGCAGATGCATCAGCTCCACTAACTTCTTGTTCACCTATGATATATTTATTGATTGTTAGAGAGTGAAGCTCTGCTTCGTGGGTGTGCTCTCCAAACTGAACAAGCTTGATGTGGCCGTGGTCGTTTTCAAGTATAACGTTACTGTCTCCATTGGCGTATCCCTCAGCTAATTCTCCAAAGTGATGGTCCATAAAGATCGGTTCTCCTACAGGTAATGTGTATTGAGTGCCGTTTTCACCAGTAACAGTGACTTCTTTGGCGAGAAGGAAAGATCCGCCACCTCCGTGGATAAAGTGAGACCATTCCCAAGCTTGAGAACCTAGGAAGAACATACCGCCAACAATAGTTGCAAGCATCCATCGAACAACACCTCGTTTATCGTTTCTGTGTCCAGCTTCTACGGCAAGAACCATCGTTACAGATGAAACGATAAGAATGAATGTCATAAGTGCCACATAAATAAGTGGGTACTGACCATCTAATCCTGGGAGAGCACGGAAAACTTGCTCACCAATAGGCCATTGGCTCTCACTTGCTGCACGAGAAAATCCGTAAGCTGATAGTAGACCACCAAATGTTAAAGCATCTGATACGAGGAAGAACCACATGTACATTTTCCCGTAGGAAATGCCGTAAGGAGAGCGCCCTCCTCCCCAAAGTTCTTTAGATGAAACGTTATCGTTAGAATGTCCTGACATGTTGCAAATAATTGCGAATTTGTTGCGCAAATTTAATGAATCAAATCTTAAAGAAAGACCTTGTTTTTAACTAGCATCATTATGCGGCTTATCAAGAATGATTCTACCTAACTATTTGAATAAAATTACCTGTTCTTACAATAAGAAAAGCATGGTGAAAAGCAAGAGCCATAACCCACCTAAGAAATGCCAATAAATTCCTAAAACTCTAAGCCTAATTGTATCTTCAGGGTTGATCGTACCGTTCGAAACACGATAGATATTTACAAATAAATATATCAATCCGAAGGAGAAGTGAAGGATATGAATCATCATGAGAACCCATAGGTAACTTCCACTGGAATTCGTGATGTGAATCACCTTAGAAGTAATAGGTTTCACCATCAGAGGATCGTTAGGAGAGTAAAGTTCCTTCGAATCAGGGCTGTAAAGCAGTGTTAAATTGTTAATTCGAACGTCGTAATCTTCTCCATATACAGCATCACTTTTTATAAGGTCATCGATGCGATTCCATGAATACGCTACCAACCCCTCATCATTGGCTTCAGTCCCCCATCCAGAACCATTGTCAGCAAGAGAATTCCAGCCTGCTATTTGTGTAAAAGCAAAGCCGATTCCAAGCGCCACGGTCAGGAAAAGTGTAGATCTAGATTTTGAAACCTCTCCACGCTTCATAGCTTTTATTGATGCTATAAGAGTGAATGAAGAAGCGACAATTAACAGGTTGCTTATCCAAAGTGTTGCGGGTGCAGTAACATGCACCCAGTATTGACCGGTGCTACTTACGATATATGCACTGATCAAACCTCCGAACAACATCGTTACAGAGAAAAGAATGAAATACATAATCATTAGCTTCGACCTATTTCGGACGATGAGGTCAACTTCTTTTAATGAATCTTTTTCCATAGGAGTATCTTTTTCACGATTATATCGCAGTTTTATCGAGGACGTAAATGATTTGGACTACTGGCAGGTAAAAGAAACTTGCAAACATCAATTTGCGGGCATCTGCTCTGTCAAGGGAAATGGAAAGTTTCCAGGCATACCATGAAAACCCCAGTCCAGCTAAGATGGAGACAATTAGCGCAATGTTACCTACCATGGGATGGCCAGTTGGAAGAGCCCAAGGAAGAAGGCTAGCTGGAATGCAGAATAAAGCATACAAGAGTATTGTAGAAGCTGATCTGTTCGATAAGCCTGAATTAAAGGGCAACATCCTGTAGTTCACCTTTGAGTAATCTTCGTGTGCGAGCCATGCGATTGCCCAAAAGTGTGGGAATTGCCAAATGAATTGGACTGCGAATAAAGCGCATGGTTCGATTCCCAGCTCCCCTGTCGCAGCGACATAACCTATCATAGGAGGTAGTGCTCCTGGAATGGCTCCTACAAAAACGCACAGCGTAGAACGAGATTTTAGTGGGGTGTAGAAAAATGCATACAGAATGAGTGCTACAACACCTAAAATTGCAGCAATGTAATTGAGTAGGCCTAAGCAAAATATGCCTACAATCCCTGCTGAAATACTCAGAAAAAGAGCTGTTTTAACACTCATCCTCCCAGTTGGAAGTGGACGGTTTTTTGTGCGCGACATAATAGCATCAGTATCACGCTCAATGATTTGGTTTAAGCCGTTAGATGCTCCAGTGAGTAAGTAGCCCCCAATAGCGAGTAGCATCATGGACTTTGTGTCTATCGTCTCAACGCCCATAAACCAGCCTAAAACGGCTGACAAGACCACGAAAAATCCTAGGCGAACCTTGAATAAGGTGGCGATATCTTTGAGAAAAGAAGGCTTTTTTTCAAGAGTCATTTTACATACTTACTTCGAAGCGCAAAACTACATCAGGAATCACCAGTCGCGGCCTTCTAACACGCGTGAACTTCTGATACCAACTTGGATTCTAAAAGCACTCCATGCTTCAATTTCAGGTGCTTCTTCACCAACGTCCATAAAATGTGATTCAACCCTCATAGAACCTCTTGCAAACAGCTCTATTCCAGAGATGTTAAACTTCTCACCTGCTGGTCTCGCAATATCAATGGAAATCCTCTGCATCTCTGACTCCACTCCTTGAAAAAACACATTGTCGAACTCGTTTTCGAGATTTCTTTCTTGGTAACTGCGAAAAACATCAGAACCTGTTGAAAAGCTATTCTCAGAGTCTAACCCCCTGTAAACCCGCTCAAAAGAAAGTCTTACCAGATAGTCTTCCATTAACTTCCACCGTACACGGAGTATCAGATCTACAAAATTCGACCCCAGTGGAGGACCTATGGGTTTGTGTGCATGTGTCCATGTTTGGATTGCATTTCCGTGGGAGTATGTGAATGGTCTCACGGCTGAGCCTTCAAAAGAAACCCTCCATTTCCCACTGCGCGATGCCAAGGATCCGCCTGAAAGGACACCCCATTTATTCGCCCACCAACCCCCTTCCATCAGGTTGTCGATTTTAAATTCGTCGAATAAAATCTGTGTGTAAAATGTTTTTTTATGCCCACTCGACCTTCCTTTTCCACGCCAAACCAATTGTGCTCCCATCATTACATTGTCTGGTGAACCGAGTGAGAATTCAGTGGGTCTGAATGCTACCAACGGTATTAAATAAGCAGGCTCGATTCTGTGATTTATACCATCCTGTTGATCTCGCCACTTCACACCACCAAAAAGAGATCCAGTAAACCCTGCACCTAAATGAACATCTACCATATGTGATGCCATCCATCCGATATCGATGGTGTCATTTAATTCTCTAGGATGAAGTGTCCTTACCAGCAATTGTGTATAATGAAGTACGCCAACATCGCCATATAATCTTAAGTAGCTCGCAGGGGCCATTGATCTGTCGATGTAAAGCGAGCGTATCCCAGGTCCCCAATGATGTTGCCCATGACCAACAGCAAGCTCAATAGATTCAGAAATTTTAGCAGAGAGTCTTAGCGTCAGCCTATCTACTTGCAGTGCGCTCGTAGAATTTGAGCCTGGATTTGCCCTTGTTACTCGTCCAATTCCATCAAAATACCCCCACATAACTCCTTCCTCATATTGGTTTTGGGTAACAGGTATTTTCCATCTTTCTGCGGAGATCTCATAGTGGAAGCGTTCTCTCAGATCTCCAAACGCTCTCAATCCAATGGTGGTAGCACTACCTGGATTGTCACCTTGAATAAGGCGATATTCTCCATCGACATTTAATCCGCTAAACAATTCTGAATCCATCCCCATAACTCCATCTTTACCACTCCCGTGTACATAGCCTGCCCAATCGGGCAATGGTTGATTGTTCGGAGTCATAACCCCGAGTGAATCGGCGATTTCTCGAGCCCGTATCGCTTCGTCCTCGAGAGGTGTAAACCAAGTAGAAGATTGAATTGTTTGTGCTGAGAAGAAGGTGGTTGACAGCGCGGTTACAACAATCGAGAACAATACATTTATTTTAGAAATAGTCATGTTTCTCGTTTATGGTATGAGTAACTTTTCGTAGCCACGAACAATTCCATGGACCACTCCTATGCCCAACATGGGATCGTGCCCTTTGAATGCTTCAACGGTAATTGTGAGCCCCATATCCCAATCCTGGGAGAAGATGCGCGTGATCGACCCCTTGGTAAACCTACTGAAATCATCGTTTAAGTTAAAATTATCGTTTGAAAAAAGCCCTGCCTCACAATTGAAGTACCACTTCGCAGAATCGGAGTTCTTAAACGTAAAATACACGGATGATATTTTAGTATTATTTCCCGTAATGACTCCCAAAGGTATCATAGCGTTAGACCAAACCATCTCCTCACCATCCCCATAAAGCCCGTCTTTAGTACGGATGAAATTCAGTCCAGTTCTAAATTGATCACCATTGTATCCAGCCCCGATTTGGTATGAAGGACCAGAAGTTGATGTTGAAGAAGTGGCAGCTTCATAATTCATAAACCCTCTGTTTTTAACAAATCGTCCTGCCATTGAAACGACAGATATTGCTGGCTCTAAGGTGTGTCCAAAAAGAAGAGCGACTGCACAATGTTCATTAGAAAATCCGGCAGAAGAAATGATGGCTTTGTTGATATTTCGGATAATATACTCTCCTCCCACGGTACCATCTTTTTTACTGCCCACCCATTGATTCATCGAAATATCAGCAAAATAATTAGATTTAACCCATCCAAATTTCACACTGGGATAAGGAACATCTTCCTGGCTGAGCATAAGGGGTGATTTACTCCACCCAAATCTCTGAGCCCCAATTTCGATTTTTGTAGACAGGCGGTTGTTAGACCAAGCCAAAAAGCCAATTGCCCTGGCGATATCTATTGTTCTCGGATTGTCTACCCAAGTTGCAGCATCTAATTTTTTAAACCTCCCCCAGCCAGGCATGCTGGAGGTTTGTAAGGCAAACTCTGAAAGAAAGGGACTTAATGTAGACTGTCTTTCAAATAAGGCACCCCCAGCTGTAAAATTTGAATCAACTTTTGCGGTGAATGTGGCGCCACGGATATTGTCAAACCCAGAGTAGCTCTCTGAGCTTAGGTATTTAAAGGTAATTGCGGGGTCAACAACAATCTCAGCTCTGTCGGATTTAAATGTGATGGCATGATGACGAAGGGAATAGGTAGTTGAGATTTGGGCTTGTATAGAAACGCAAATACACAAAGCCATCACCACTAAAAATAATCTAATCATCAGCTCTAGATTTTGCATACTCTTCATAAACGCTCTTTAACCCATCTGTAAATGTTATTTTAGAAGACCAACCTAAGCCACTCATTTTTTCAACATTAAGCAGCTTTCTAGGCGCTCCATCAGGCTTGCTAGAGTCCCATACAATATCACCCTTGTATCCAGCTATTTCCGCAATAGTCTCACCCAATTCTTTAATACTTAAGTCCACTCCCGTACCCACATTTACCCATCCTTCTGAGTTGTAGTTGTCCATCAGAAAAATAAGCGCCGTAGATAAATCATCTACGTGCAAGAACTCTCGCTTGGCACTTCCAGAACCCCAACACTCTACCTGATTAACGTCATTTTTCACAGCTTCATAGAATCGTCTAATAAATGCAGGCAATACGTGACTGTTCTCAGGATGGTAGTTGTCCCCTGGGCCATAAAGATTCGTTGGCATCGCGGAAATATAATTACACCCATACTGTTTTCTATAGGCATCGCACAGTTTCAAGCCGGCAATTTTAGCAAGTGCATAGGGCTCATTTGTAGGTTCCAGCGATCCGGTTAATAAATCTCCTTCAGAGATAGGTTGAGGGGCAAGTCGGGGATAAATGCATGAACTGCCAAGGAAAAGAAGTTTCTCGACTTTGTGTTTGTGAGCTGCATCGATCACATTGCTGACTATGGCGAGATTGTCGAAAAGGAACTCAGCGGGATAGGTGTCGTTGGCGTAAATACCTCCAACTTTAGCAGCGGCTAGGTACACCAAGTCTGGTTTTGTATTTTCAAAGAAAGTATTAACGGCACTTCTGTCTCGAAGATCTAATTCATTTGAAGTTCTGACAACAATGTTTTTTTCACCTCTTGCTTTAAGTTGACGAACGATTGAGGACCCCACCATGCCTCTATGTCCAGCTACGTATATCAACTTATCCATTTGGTTGTTTTTCTGTAAAAATACATTGTTTATTTTGCGACATCAAAGGCTTTTCGGAATCCATCTCCAAGCCATGTAAAAGCAAGGACCAAGCTCGCAATTAAAGCTCCAGGCAATACAGCAAGCCAAGCCAGGTCTGTGGTGAGTAAATGATAGTGCTCTTTGACGATGTTGCCCCAAGAAGGGACGGGTATTCGGGCGCCAACTCCGAGAAAACTCAATCCGGCTTCGATTAAGATGGCGGCAGCAAAATTTGCGGCAGCGACGACGATGATGGGACCCATAGCGTTAGGTAGCATGTGCTTGAACATAATCTTAAAATCGGACAGGCCCAGTGCTTTTGCCGCTTGGACGTATTCTAATTCACGCAATGAGATAAATTGGCCTCGAACTATTCTGGCGACTTCCACCCACATGGTGAGCCCTATAGCTACAAATACTTGCCAGAACCCCTTCCCAAATGCCAGAGTGATCGCCAAGACCATTAATAAAGTAGGTACAGACCAAACCACCTGTAAAAACCAACTCACCACTGCGTCAACACCACCTCCTTTATATCCCGCCCATGCTCCGAGAAGTAGCCCGATGAACAAACTGATTGCAACAGCTATACCGGCAACAGAAAGTGAAATAACACTTCCGGCCATAAGTCGGCTTAAAAAGTCTCTTCCGTACCTGTCGCTACCAAGTAAAAACGTAAAAGACTCTCCATCGACAGTAACTTCTGTTCCAGGAGGGAGTAAGCTGAGATCTAGATGTTGGTTGTTGGCATTTTCTGAAGGGTCAGGACGGAGTATAGGTCCAGCAATTGCAATGCTTACCCACAACATAATCCAAATGCCCCCGATGAGAGCGAGTTTGTTTGATATGAGATCTCTCCAAATATTCACTGTTCGAAGTTCGGAAATTCAACGCCATTTGGCCTTAAAAAAGAAAGAATATATGAACACTGCGGGTATTTGGAACGGATATGTAATGGCGAGAAGGAGCCAGCTTAGTGTGGGAGTGGAAATTTGAAACCATGCGGCGACTTTTCTTGTAAAGATGATATCAATTGCTGCTCGTCCGAGCCATAAAAAACTAAAGGCTAAAATTGTGGACTTGAAATCTGCAATTAAAAAGCCTAGCGTTGTTAATTGTGTCAGCCCGATGAGGGCAATCCAATATGAAGTTCTCACAGCTTCCAGGTTTGTATAGTGCATCGCTTTTGCTCCCCAACGTGCTCTTTGCTTGATCCAGTTTTTTATACTGCCTGCGCTTCCTGCTTCTACACATGCTTGCATGTCATGAACCCAAAACACCTTTTTCCCTAAGCTCACAAGACTGTGTATCGCAAATACGTCATCTCCGGATGCAATCTTAGATTTTATTTGGTCTTCGTTGGGGTAGTCACTGACTTTAATTGCAAAATTAGCGGCACTTCCCATTGCGGCATTTCCATGTATAGCAGTTGAAGCTGCCCAACCCATCAGTGCAGTATAGTCAAGACATTCTACACCACTGAAAATAGAGTTTGTGTGTGACGTGATTTTTACTGGGCCAATGAGTGCTGATCCTGACGTGAAGCTAGCAGCAGATGACATGCTCTTTATCCAGGTTGAAGGTACTTTAACATCTGCATCCGTAGTTATTGCCCATTTGGTCTTGCAGTGTTTTATTCCTGTTCGAATGGCTTCTTTTTTACCAACCCCGTAGTTATTTATGACTGTAAATTCAGAAGAGATTTGATTTGTTAAATCAGTACTGTGGTCGTCGACAATAATTATTTCGAATGGTTTTGTTGTTTGGTCTTTTAAGGAAGAGAGAAGGGTAGGGAGCGAGTGTTCCTCGTTTTTACAAGCAATGATAACCGTAAGTGGCTCAAGTGAACTGTTGCTGACCTTGTTATTCAGATTAAAACCTCGACTCCAAACCCCAACAACAATGGCGTGGATTATTAAGATGAAGGTTATTAAAATCATTTTGCTAGAATACGATGAAGATGATAAACAGTTTGTATTTTTCACATTTATAATAAGATGGAATCAGAGCGAATCATATTAGGTATTGATCCTGGAACTACGATTATGGGTTTTGGAGTGATTCGCATTGTGGGGAAATCGAAGGTTGAGATGGTTGAAATGGGTGCTTTACACTTATCTAAATATCAAGACCACGCACTTAAATTAAAAAAAATTTTCGACAAATGTGTGCAATTAATCGAAACACATTCGCCAGATGAAATGGCAGTTGAAGCACCTTTCTTCGGAAAAAATGTTCAATCCATGCTTAAACTTGGAAGGGCTCAAGGTGTGGCATTTGCAGCAGCTGTAAGTCGGGATTTACATATAGCTGAGTATGCCCCTAGGAAGATAAAAAAATCGATAACTGGTTCTGGTGCTGCATCAAAAGAACAAGTTCAGGGAATGGTTCAAAGGTTGTTAAATATCCCTCCTGAAAAGATGCCAAAAAATCTAGATGCCTCAGATGGGATTGCCGTTGCGCTTTGCCATCATTACCAACTGACAAACCCCACGATGCAAAAAGGCTCGGGAGGTTGGAAGGCATTTATAAAAGACAATCCTTCTCGCGTAAAATCTTAGTTAGCTATAGACGATTCTATTATTCTCGATAGTAGATCTTTAACGTTGATTCCTGCATATGCCAATTGCTGAGGTAACAAGCTCATTCTTGTAAACCCTGGGACTGAATTGATTTCTAAAATCGCGGGGCGGTTTTCCTCTACGACGATAAAATCGATTCTAACCATACCTCTACAGTTAAGGGATTCATATGCTTGAAGGGCGTTTAGCTGGATTTTATCAGCCAATTCAGTTGAAATTTCAGCGGGTGTAATCTCTTGACTAGCCCCTTCATATTTTGCTTCATAATCGAAAAATTCATTTTCCGAAATAATTTCTGTAACAGGCATTGCGATGGGACTACTGTCATCTCCGGGGACAACTCCGACAGAGAACTCTTTACCTGTTAATAGAGATTCGATAAGAACAGATGGAGTCCCCGTTTTAAAAGCATGATGAATTGAGGGAAGTATATCGTCTTTTGTTAAAACCTTTGAGACTCCAAGACTAGATCCTCCGTGATTTGGTTTTACAAAACAAGGTGGCGGTATAAGCTGTAAGATATTATTCAATTCATCCTGATCTAAAAGATTTCCTTTTTCTATTAAATAGGATGTCGCTACGAACAGTCCTTCTTGTCTCAATTTATTGTTTGAGATATATTTATTAAAAGTGGTAGAGACGGAATCTGACGATCCTGTAGTGAATGGAATATTTAAGTTTTCGAAATACTTTTGTAACAATCCATCTTCACCAGGAGTGCCATGAACCATAATAAAAGCGACATCAAATGTTTGTGTATCGCCAGAGGAGTTTAACCAAGTAAAGCTTGATTTGTCAATATTTGAACGCCTACCATCGGAGTGCACTGCACACCAGGATTCTTCAGATTCAAGCACTACCATCATTGGAGAAAACCTCGATGTATCGATGTGCTCTAAAATTTCAGCAGCACTCTGAATTGAGATGTCATATTCACCAGAATAACCTCCAGCGAGAACAGCGATATTGGGTTTATTCATAGGAACAATTTACTTTTCTTTTGTACCACTTACGCATAGAGACTCACGAAGTTTCAATAGTTTTTCTTGTACCAAATCAAGATCCTGTCCAGTCACAGTAACATGTCCCATCTTGCGGTAAGGCTTCACTTCTGATTTGCCATAAATGTGTGGGTGAACCCCAGGAATCGATTGAGCTTCGGACAACCCCTCATATACTGGAGTACCATATGCATCAGCAGCCCCCAATAGATTAATCATGCCTGCAGCATTGTGTAAAAGACTTACATCACCAAGTGGAAGCCCCACGACTGCCCTCAGGTGTTGCACAAATTGAGAGGTCTTGTTTGCTTCAATGGTGTGATGTCCGCTATTGTGTGTCCGAGGTGCTACTTCATTGACGAGCAAATCGCCATCAGAATCTAAAAACAACTCTACTGCCATGAGTCCAACGAAATCCATTGACTCTAAAACCTGCAAAGCGAGTGCTTGGGCTTTATCAGCTGTGTTATCATCAATATTAGCTGGAGCTATTAATGAGGAAACTAGATTTACTTTGGGGTCGAACACAGATTCAACAACAGGGAAAATAGATGTTTGCCCTGATGAATTACGAGCGACAATAACTCCAAGTTCTTTGTCAATATCAACAGCTTTCTCTAATACACAAGCCTCGGAAAAACCTTTTTCGACAATGTCTGCAGGAGTTTTTAATATTTGGACACCACGTCCGTCGTAACCTCCAGTTCTTAGTTTTTGTACGATAGGAAGACCTATAGAGGATATGTTTCCATCAGATTCAATGAGAATAAAATCTGATGTAGGAATATTCATATCTTCAAAAAATTGTTTTTGAAGCCCTTTATCTTGAATCAGTGCAATATGATCAGGTTTAGGAATGACTTTGACTCCAGATTGTTCTAATTTACGAAGTCCTTCAACGCTTACATGTTCAATTTCAATCGTCACAATGTCAAGTTCTTTGCCAAATTGATAAACAGCCTCAGCATCATTTAAATCCCCTGTAATAAATCTATGCGTGAATTTAGCACATGGTGCTTTTTCAGAAGGGTCCATGACTTCTACCCTCAAATCTAGATCTCCTGCAGCTTGAATCATCATGAGGCCCAATTGACCACCACCTAAAACACCAATCCTTAAAGAATGCCCTGTTTGAAGATTTCTCATTATTATGCAAAGATATCAGTTAGTTTTCCGACTTTAGCTGCATGGAAAGATTTGATTCATTAATTTATTTCGGGAATCCCATAACGGAGTGGTTGATTGCCTTAGCATATATTATAGGTAGTGTAGTTGTAGCACGCTTAGTGTATAGACTTTTCTCTAAAGTTCTTAAAAAGTTTACAGCTTCTACAGATAGTAAATTAGACGATATTATCGTTGACTCAATAGAAGAGCCTATCGCTCTTGGATTTGTGTTACTGGGTTTTTACTTAGGTTACTCTCATTTGCAATTTGAAGGCTCAGGTGATATCGTAGATTCAATTTTTCAAGTTGTGGTTCTTCTTGACTTCACATGGCTTGCGGCTAGGCTGCTCGATGCGGTTTTAGCGAATGTAATATTGAGCGTTGGTGCAGCATCGAAAGACTCTATGATTAATCAAATTGGACCGATATTAAGGAAAACATTGAGATCTGGGGTTTGGATATTAGGTGTCATCACAGCAATGAATAATGTTGGGTTTGATGTAGGGGCGATGCTTGCTGGTGTGGGAATAGGTGGTCTTGCTTTGGCTATGGCTGCGAAGGATTATGTAGCTAATATTTTCGGTGGAATTACTGTGTTTGTAGATAAACCATTTAAAGTAGGTGATAGAATAATCGTAAATGGTATTGATGGAACAGTTAAAGAAATAGGTATTCGCTCATCTCGAATCATAACTCTTCAGGGCAGAATGGTCACAATCCCTAACAACAGCTTTACCAGTTCACCCGTAGAAAACATTACTGCAGAACCTTCACGCAAGGTGAGTATAGCATTGGGACTTACGTATGATACTTCCCCGGAAAGAATTCAGGAGGCAATAGAACTATTAAATAAAATTATATCTGATAGAACTGACACTGAGGATGAATTTACAGTATGGTTTCATTCTTTCGGAGACTTCAGTCTTAATGTAAACTGTACTTATTATATTAATAAATCTGGTCACTGGGCCAATACTCAAGGAGGAGTTAATATGGAGATTTTGAAAAAATTCAATGAAGCAAAACTAGACTTTGCCTTTCCTACTCAAACGATTGTTACTGAAACACCTTAACTACTATTGATTAAATCGTCTAAATTACAATAATGAACAATTACGATGTAGCCATTCTGCCCAGTGAGATGCGGTATTGGATCATGATGGGATGTGCACTTTTTATGGGGTTGGTTTTCATTAAATCTTTCGATAATATTAGTGTAGAAAATAGAAATGATTACTTGAAGCGCTTGGGGTTTGCGATTATTGCAATACAGATATTTCTACCCATTTATACTGTTTTAAATCCATACCAAACCTTTTCTTTTCACCGCTCTCTCCCATTACATTTTTGTGGACTTAATTTCTGGCTGCTTGCACTTAATTGCTTCATTAGAAATAGAAAGCTATTCGTATATACTTTCTTTATGTCTATACTTGGCGGTTTTTATTCATTACTAACCCCTCTACTTACTGTTGGTGATTCTCCGGTTGTGATGATTCATTATATTCTTGTTCACACTGGGCTTTTTGTTGTTCCAATTGTAATGATTCGAGTCTATGGAATGCGACTCAGTTCTTTTGACTGGTTGAGAGCATATTTATTTGCTGCGGTTATTTCAACTCTCATGGTATTTATAAATGGATTTATCAATTTTTTCGAGAGCCCTGATGGTGTCTTAGCGAACTATATGTTTGTTTCCGAAGCGCCACACGTGAAAAACCCTTTTTTATTCCCATCTCTTGGATGGCCATTATATTTAGTCCCAGTTCACTTCGCCCTCCTTTTGCATATGCTGGTTATTAATATAATTTACAGAGCAAGGGAAGTTGGTCCTATAGTTGAGAAGCTGCGTATTTGGCAATAGTTGTTTATTATCTTCGCTCTATGAAGGCATACCTTGATTTACTTGACCACTTATTAGAAAACGGAGTCGTGCGCGATGACAGAACAGGCACTGGAACACTTGGTTGTTTTGGATACCAAATGCGATTTGACCTTTCTAAAGGTTTCCCAGTAACGACAACTAAAAAACTCCACCTTAGAAGTATTATACATGAATTGCTTTGGTTTATTCAAGGCGACACGAATATAAAATACCTCAAGGATAACGGAGTTAGAATATGGGATGATTGGGCTGATGAGAATGGAGATCTCGGTCCAGTTTATGGTTATCAGTGGCGTTCATGGCCTAATCCGGATGGCTCTTCTACAGACCAGATCTCAAAGGTCATCGACTCCATCATCAACAATCCGTATTCAAGACGTCATGTAGTAAGCGCTTGGAATCCAAGCTTTATTGATGAAATGGCACTCCCTCCATGTCATTGCTTATTTCAATTCCATGTAAGTGAGGGTAAGTTAAATTGCCAACTGTACCAACGTTCTGCAGATACTTTTTTAGGCGTTCCTTTTAATATTGCTTCTTACTCTTTATTCACAATGATGATGGCTCAAGTTTGTGGACTTAAGCCAGGTGAATTCGTTCATACATTTGGCGACGTTCATCTCTATTCTAATCACGTCGAACAAGCTAGAGAACAGATATCTAGAACGCCTGGTGAGCTACCTAAAATGCTCATCAATCCAGATGTTAAGAATCTCTTCGACTTTACTCACGAAGATTTCACGCTTGTAAACTACGAGCCACAATCTCACATCAAAGCTCCAATTGCTGTATGAACGTTAATGAAAATGCTGTCATGCGAATTAGCTTAATTGCTGCTGTAGCGGATAATGGAGTAATAGGAAAGGACAACGACTTGGTTTGGTCATTGCCAGACGACATGTCTTTTTTTAAAGCGTCAACGAGAGGAAGGCATGTTATCATGGGGAGAAAGAATTACGAAAGTATTCCTCATAAATACAGGCCTCTTCCTGGACGAACAAATATTATTTTAAGTCGCAATGCAGAATATGACGCATCTTCCGCTAAACGATCACCCTCTTTAGAAAGCGCTTTAGACACAGCACGAAATGCGGGAGAAACAGATTGCTTTATCATTGGAGGTGGTCAGATTTATAAAATAGCGCTCGAATTAGATGTTGTAGACACGATGTATATCACTCACGTTCACGGCACGCCTGAAGGAGACGCCTTCTTCCCTGAATTTGATTCTTCACTATGGGAAATGCAAGTTATTGATGATCACCCAGCTGATGAACGCCATGAATTCTCTTTTACAATTTGTGCATATCATCGCATTAAATAATTCATTAAATCTTAGCGATGAAGGATATTATTCTAGGAGCATCTCACATCACTGATCTTTCAGGTCTAGACCATATTCTTTTTTTAATTGCATTGGCAGCATCGTTCGATCTCACTAAATTAGGCCGAATGGCTTTGCTTGCTACAGCATTCACTTTAGGACACTCCATCACACTTCTTCTCGCAAACTTGGATGTTGTACGATCATTTATTGTGTATATAGAATTTCTTATTCCCTTAACGATAGTAATAACGGCAGCGCTACAAATAAGCGGAGTTAGCCTAGTCACTTCATCAAAATTTGCTAAGAAGTCCATTTATATATTTACAATGCTGTTTGGTCTTATTCATGGTCTGGGTTTCTCATCATTTTATAGGATCTCTACCTCAGGAGATTCGAATTTTATCATACCTCTTCTCAAGTTTAATTTAGGAATTGAAATAGGGCAGTTGCTCATTTTACTAGTCACATTGTCTCTTTTTTCTCTTGGTCGGTCATTTGGAATTCATGAGCGTTCCCAACAACTAGTTGTTGGAGGTGCAACATTTAGTCTAGCTTTGGTGATGGTCATTGAGAATTGGCCTATTTAATCGACCTCTGACTATCTTTGGACTATGCGTTTTGTTTTTATTGCATTCGTCAGAATATACCAAGCCATACTTAGCCCATTGCTTGGATCTAATTGCAGACATAACCCTACATGTTCTATGTACGCTATACAATCTTTTGAGGAGTGGGGCTCTTTCAAGGGTTTATGGTTGACCTTGCGTAGAATAGGAAATTGTCATCCATGGGGCACTTCTGGAGATGATCCAGTCCCTAAAAAAGATTTAAATTAGTAAACCAATAGTATTATATAATTATGAAAATTTCAACTTCAGTTTTAGCAGTCTTTCTTACGTTTTTCTTTTTTTCATCATGCGGAAATTCTTCTGAAAGCAAAACTAATAACGATGCATTAGGTGAGAATAATGCAAAATCTATGGCAATCTCAGTTCATGAAGAAAGCGGAAGATTAGCCAAAGAATTTCATGTGAGACTTGCTAGAGAATTTGTCAACACACCAACTACTGACAGCTCTTTCATCAAGCTTGTTTCTTTAGATTCTAGATATGTGACTTGGAGTAAATCAATGGTGAAGTTGCCTGGAATAGAATGCAACCATGAAGAGGGGGAGTTACATATTCATGATCACGCTGCTGAAGAAAAATTGGCAGAACTTTCAGATGAAGATCTGCTTAAATTACAAAATGCTATCCAAGAAGAACTCAAATTACTTATCTCAGATTTTGACATTTTAATTGAAAGTAACAAGCAATGAGATACTGTCTAAGAGGAGTGTTCTTTAAATTTTTATATCTGTTTACTTTTTTAGTTTTCGCTCTTTCTAATGGTGAAGCGCAAGTACCAAAGAATGTAAGAATAGGTTTAGAGCATACTACAGAGGGGTTTCAACCATGTGAGCCGAGCATTGCAATCAGTCAAAAAAATCCAAATATTATTATTGCGGGAAGCATCTTAGATAATGTTTATAGATCAACTGACGGTGGACACACATGGAAGCAAAAGACATTAAAATCTAGCTTAGGAGTTTACGGAGATCCCTGTGTTATTTCTTCTCCCAATGGCGATTTTTATTATCTCCATTTAAGCGACCCAGAAGGCAAGGGGTGGAGTAGTGACATGTTATTAGATCGGATTGTATGCCAACACTCTAGAAACAATGGTAAGACATGGAGTGATGGTGGAAGTATTGGTCTAGAACACCCTAAAGACCAAGATAAGGAATGGGCGGTTGCTACATCAGACGGTAAAACGATTCACGCCTGCTGGACTCAATTTGACAAATACGATAGCCATTCCCCTGAAGATTCAACAATCATACTTTGCAGTTTCTCAGATCGAAAAGCAATTCATTGGTCTACTCCTGTTAGAATTAGTGAAAAAGCAGGAGATTGTTTAGATGGTGACGAAACAACTGAAGGAGCAGTTCCATCAGTAGGGCCTAATGACGAGTTATATGTTGCTTGGGCTGTAAACGAGTCTATCATGTTCGATAGAAGTTATGATGGAGGTAAAACATGGTTAGATCAAGATATAAAAGCTACAGATATGATTGGAGGATGGGATCAAACAGTGAAATCTATAGGTCGAGTAAATGGTATGCCAGTCACAGGTGTAGACTTGGCTCCAGATTCTCCGCACTATGGTCGTATATACATCAATTGGACCGATGAGAGAAATGGTGAAGATGATTTAGATGTGTTTCTAAGCTATTCTGATAACAACGGCGATTCATGGTGTAACCCAATTCGAGTAAATGACGATGGTCCCGGAAAGCAGCAGTTCTTCACTTGGATGGCGATTGACCCTTCAAATGGTGGTATCCATATTGTTTTTTATGACAGACGTAATCACGATGATGCAACAACAGACGTTTATGTCGCAAGTTCATTTGACGGGGGAGAACTATTTGTGAATCAGCTCGTATCAGAATCTTCCTTTCTGCCAGAAGGCAAAGTATTCTTCGGAGATTACAACAATATCTCAGCTGTAGACGGACATGTTCGACCTATTTGGACTAGAGAAGTTGATGGTGTGCTTACCATCATGACCGCTATTTTAGATTTTTAAGCTCATTTCTTATTGCTTCTGCAATTCCTTCGAACTCTTCATGAGAGAGTTTTAATTTTTGTCTTTCAAAATTAATATCCTCAACAGAATTTAGAGGTATTAAATGAATGTGAGCATGTGGAACTTCTAACCCGATAATTGCAACACCTACACGTTTACAAGGAATCGCGTTTTCTATTGCCTGGGATATTCTTTTTGCAAAAAGGTTAATCCCATAAATTTCTTCTAAATTTAAATCGAAATATTTATCGACTTCTCTTTTAGGGACGATAAGAACATGCCCTTTTGCAAGTGGAGATATATCTAAAAAAGCAAAAAATTCTTCGTTTTCAGAGATTTTATAACATGGGATTTCTCCACGGATGATTTTACTGAAAATACTAGCCAAACTTATCTTGAAATTTTAAGTATTTCAAATGGAATTGCTCCAGCTGGAACCTCAACAATAGCAATATCACCTACTGATTTTCCCAGCAAGCCTTTTCCTATGGGTGAGTCTATGTATATTTTCTTTTCAGCTAGGTTAGCTTCATTTTCAGCTACTAAAGTATAGGTTACTTCATTGCCATTGTTCTGATTTCGTATCGTCACTTTACTTAATATAAACACCTTCGAATTGTCAATTTCACTATCATCAATTACCCTGGCATTTGCTAACAGGTTATCTAATTTAGCAATTTTGGCTTCTAAAAGACCTTGTGCGTCTTTAGCAGCATCATATTCAGCATTCTCACTTAAGTCTCCCTTGTCTATAGCTTCACCTATTTGTGCGCTGATTTTAGGTCTTTCGACTGATTTGAGTTGGTGTACTTCTTCTTTTAGTGAATTATAACCCTCTTCTGTATAGTATGATATATCTCCCATCTTCTGTTGTTCTAAAACAAATGAGAGGGCCACTGCTGACCCTCTCAATATATATAAGTTTTAAGAGGACTCTTTCTTAGATTGAAATTTTCACTCCAATAGAATGTGTTCCATTGAAAGGATTCGTCGTCCTGTACGAATAATCTAGTCCTAATACCGTTCCGCTTGATCCGGTAGGTAACTTAATTGTAAGTCCACCTGCTGGGCCAGTGTAAGCTGTAGTAATTGTTTCATCAGAACCTACCCCTTGTTCCCAAAGATATCCAGCTCTAATCTCTAAATTCTTTCCAATTCTAGTCTCTGCTCCAAATCCAAACTGGTCTTTTGTAAACGAGTTAGAGGTAAACATACCATTAAGCTCAACGACCATATTTTCTTCTTTCACGACATCATAAGCAATACCAATGTTAACCAGTGATGGTAATTCATATCTCTCAGATCTCTGTAATACAGTAAGAGCATTAGCTGACCCTTGTGGTGTAGCGGTTACAGTTAGACCATCCCCCGCATATCTCATTGGTGGCCCAACATTTCTAAGAGAGATGCCAAATCTCATCTTGTCGTTTTCACCAGTTACATAGCGAATCCCTGCATCGAATGCGATTCCACCAGCCTTAGCATTAGAAATAGCCTCCCCAATAACTCTCAAAGTAAACCCAGCATAAATAGAATTAGAAAACTCTTTAGAGTAACTGACTCCTATGTTAGAAAAGCTAGGAGAGAATGTTCCGATTCCACCTTCAGGTAAATCTTCAGTTGTAATTGGAATGTCACCGAAGGACACAGATGTTACAGTCAATCCAAGGACGCCAGAGGACCCCATTTTTGTAGCAAAACCTACTGAGTTTAAGCGAATTCCAGATCCACTTAAATAGATAGAGTTAGAAGTTATTAGTTCACTCTTATCGATAAAAGCAAGCCCAGCTACATTCGTAAATACCGACTCTAACCCTCGTACACTAGCCATATTAGCTCCTACAAGACCGTTTGATGCAGCCCAAGGGTTAATAAGAAGCTGACTTGCACCGGCAGAACCAGCACGATCAGGGTTTCCAGCCCAAACAGAACCTAGTCCGAGGGTGGCTATTAAAATGATACTTAATTGCTTTTTCATATCAGAAATTATCAAGGTCAACAGGACGCATTACTCCAAACCATTTTAGGACTTTTTGGCCTATATCT
>Ga0209630_10000798_pt1 | contig 35666 bp, 45 predicted proteins | sample COG_01_FD_184745 | JGI IMG/M metagenome (GOLD analysis project Ga0209630, IMG submission 184745) | Pelagic Microbial community sample from North Sea - COGITO 998_met_01 (SPAdes) (version 2) | ecosystem: Environmental > Aquatic > Marine > Neritic zone/Coastal water | place: Helgoland, sampling...
GGAAAAGACTGTGGTTGTGGAAAAAGAAAAGAAAAATTAAATAAATGGCTTCCTTATGAATGATAATGTTTTAAAAAAAGAGTTTTCTAAAAAAGATGTCCAACGCGCTCGTAACTTAGTTACGGGTAATATGGGGGCTCGTTCAACAGAGGGTATAGGTTATACAAAAAAACACTCACACCATGTTGAAGGTGATGTATGGACAGAAAATGGACGTACTTGGACTATTAAAAATGGTCTAAAACAAAATGTTACTAAAATGGACAAATTTAAAACAATGGGTAAAATGCCCCTATTTTGTCCAGAATGTGGTACTTTAATGAAAAAACATCTTGATACTAAAGTATATCCGGCATACCAAAAATGTTTTGATTGTGTAGTAGATTATGAAGCTCAACTTCAAAAAGAAGGTAAATCTGAAGAATACTTTACAGGTTTAAGAAATGATCATGTTCAGTCTGCAATAAATGAATTTACTTCTTTTATGGAAGCTAGAATGAAAGAATCTAACAATAATTTTGTTACTGAAGCAGGTGATGTTGAAAGTTGGAAAGGGGGCATAAGTAAAGAACAAATAGCTAAAGAACTTAAAGAAGGAATTGAATTTTTAGAAGAACTAAAGATAAAATAAATTCATATATTTATAGATAGTATGATACCACTTAAAGAATTAATAAATCAAGCTTTATCTAAAACTCTTCGTAAAGAAGGATCTTGTGGATATAATAGAAGCATGGAAGGGAAAAAACTAACCACCCCCGGAGGACTTAAAGAAACTATTGAATTTGTAGCTGAAAACTACTCAGGTCAAACCCAAGAAGAAATAGTACAAGAAGTTTTAGAAATTAAAAAACTTGGTGAAACTTTAACTGAAGAATTATGTGCTAAAGGTAAAGCATACAGAAAAAGACGTATGGCCGCCGGAGAAAAATCTTCAGCCTATTTATCAGGCAGAGCAGTTAAAGTATGTAAGGGTCAAATGAGTGGTAAAAAGAAAAAAAAGAAATGACCCAATCCCGCATCCATGAAGTTATTCAAGAGTCATTACGTGACTGGTTCAAAAAAGAGAACTGGGTACGAATTAATACTCAAGGTAATATTGCGGGGGAATGTGGTACTATGAAAAAAGGTAAGGCAACAACAAGGTGTTTACCTAAAAAGAAAGCACAATCTTTAACTAAGGCAGAAAGAAAAGCGACGGTAGCAAAAAAAGTTAGAGGTAGTAAAAAAGGTAAACAATTTGTTAAAAATACTAAAAAGGCAACTTATAAAAAGAAAAAATAATGAAAAAGTCTGAATTCAAAGAATATCTTAAGAATGAAGTCCTAAAAATGACTGAAGCATCTGATGAAGATATATCTAAGCAACAAGAACTTAATAAAGAGCTTGAAAAAACTAAAGAACTTATGGGCGATATGATGGAAGGTGAAGGCTCTACAATAACTCTTGATGATAAAGATATGGAAACCCTCCATAAAAATGGTAAGTTAGATATAGATGACCATACTGTATTATACAAAATGAAAGAAGGTAGAATGAAAAAGTCTGAATTTAAAGAATACCTCAAACAAGAAATTCTTGCTGAAATGAATGAGCAGGAAGAAGATATAGAGTTAGGTGATCTTGAGGGTGAAGAAGAAATTACCACTTCGGTAATAGAACCAGAACAAGATAAAGCTCTTGAATTAGATGATATTGGTGATACATTAGTACAATTAGCTAAAAGAGCTAAAGATGCAGATGAAAGAGATTTAGCTACTCAAATTCTTAATTCTGCTAAATTTGCTAAAAAAACTGAGTTTAAAAAAGTAGAAAAAGACGCGGGCATAGGCGACGGAGAAGTATAATGGCTAAGAAAAAAACCAAATTAGATAAGATGTCTAAAAAAGAAAGGACATCATTAGCATATGCTTTAGCTACTAATTTGGCTAAATATGGTAAACCCCAATCTCCTAAAAATGAGCGTAAGCTTACTAAAGGTGAAATGAAAAATAAAGAAAAACACATGGGTAAATTTAAAAAAGCTTTTGACTTAGAAGAAATTCAAGAAATTGTAAAAACAATGCAGGAGAAAAACTTAAAAAGCCTAATGGCGCAAGGAGAAAAGATGGCGGCGTTTGCTGATAAACAAAGTGGATATGAGGGAGGTTTAGCTACACCTGTAAGAAATGTTTTAGCAGCGGCCTCAGTAGCAGGTGCCCCCGATTTTAATGGAGATAGAGATTTAAAAGCATATTGGGCTAGACAATTAGCTAAAGCCATTGAAACCCAAAAGAGTAAAAAATATATGAGTGGTTTTTCAGTTGATGAAAAACTAGACCCAGTAGGCCAGGAAGATGCTGATATTAATAACGATGGTAAAGTAGATAAAACAGACGACTATTTAAAAAATCGTAGAAAATCAGTATCTAAAGCCATTAAAGAAGAAGCATTACAACTAGTACATGTTTACGATAAAGATGGTAAAATGTATGGTACTGGATCAGTTGAAAAGGTAGAAGGAGATAAAACAGTAGTACGTTTTGACGGTAGTACAGTTAAGAGATTCCCAAGCGATAGAGTAAAGCCTGTTAAAGAAGCAGTATCTAAAGCTATCCAAAAAGAAGGAGACTTAGACTTAGGCCACCAGGACAACGAACCTCATATGCTTAAAAAAGATCTTTATAGAATTGCTAAGTATGCCTCCGAATTATATATGATGGTAAATGATTTTGATAATAAAGGAATGGAAGTAGATTTTCCTCATTGGTGGCAGTCAAAAATTATCAAAGCAAAAAGTATGTTAGTTTCAGCTAAACATTACTTAGATGGAGAATTAACAATCCCTCAAATAGATGCTATGTTAGAAGAAGAAATAGACATTAACGACCCGGCATTAGTAGCTTTCCGTGCTGCTAGAGACAGAACTAATAAAATACTATCTCAACCTAAGCCTGATTTTATAGCCCCTAAAAGAAAAAAAGATAATTCTGATAAAATTGCTTTCTTACAAAAAGAAAGGGATGCATTAATGAACGATATGGAACAAGAAGCAGAACCAGAAGGAGGACCAATTGCAGATAGATATGGTGCTGAACTTAATCGTATTGATAGAGCAATAGCTAAATTATCAGGTAGACAAGAAATGACTTATGATCAAGCTATTAAGTAATGCAAAAATCAGAATTCATAGCAAAAATTAAAAACTTAGCAAAAACTGTATATGCTGAGAAATCTAATCCATTAGCAGATGCTGATGAGATTAGGGATCAAGTAACTAAGTTTCCTGTAGTAGATAAATTTCCTCCGTTAAAAAAAGTAATGGAAGATTTATTCGACTTTCAGTATGAGCCTTTTGTTGAAGATGTAGAGTGGGTAGCCCCTCGTCCTACAACTTTTCGTATTAAACTTGTAAATGGAGCTGATTTCTTTCTTATATATGAAGGTGAAGATGAAGGTAAAGGATTATTTATAGCTCAAGTAGCAGGTAAAAAATACTTTTTAGAATCACTTCCTGAAGAACAACAGGCATCTGAAGCAATTGCTAGATTATTAAGATATAAATTTGCTGATACTGGTAAGACAGATGATGCAGACGTTGATGCAGGGTTAGATGCTGAATTAGGAGATGATTTAGCAACAGCAGAAGAACCAACAACTGAACCAGCAGGGGATGATACAGGATTACCTGCTACTGTAGACGATTTATAATATGGACGTATTAGATAAATTTTTCAAGAAATTTTCATATAAGTTTCCTAAAGGGTATCCTGACATCAATGATGCTCAGGATGTTTTATTATTGGAGACATTATTAGATCAATTAATTATATTTGAAGTTGAGGATTCTGAAAATATTCCGGATGATATAGAACAAATAAGAGCTACTATAAACACCCATCCCGATTATAAAAATAAAGTTGAAGCAGTCATTATGAATACAACGAAACGTCCTTTTATATATGTAAAAGACGTTGCAGCAAGTAATAGAAATGTTAGGTTAGAAATAACTAAAGATCTAATTGAAAAAGGGTTATTACCTAAAGGAGAAATTAAAAAAAATTCTAAAGGGGCTTATTATTTAAGTACCAATGGTTATGAAATTTATATAAAGGGAACAGGAAAAGACAAATATGCTACAAATACAGACCAAAAAGAGGGCTTAGTAGTAGTATTTTATAATGCTCTAAAACAGAATTGGAATTCAGATAAAACCCCATTTAATAAAGATAACATGACATCTTTATTATCGGATTTAACATCTTTAGGAGATGATATATATAAAGGTTTGGACCCCTCAGCAGGGAAACAAGTTAAAATATATTTTGAAAGATTTGACAAAGACTCTCCATCTAGTAAATCAGCACAAAGTGTGTTAAATGATAACTTATCATCTTCTTTAAGAATGTTTGAAAATTATCCTGAAGGAGAAGTTATGAGAGGTGAAATATTTAATAACATAAAAGCAAGAGCAGCAACTCTTACCAATTTAAAAGCAGATAAAATAAACCCTGGAGATATTTTTTTAAAAGTAGGATCTATTACTAAACCCACAACAGATGAAGTTGATGTAACTGGATTAGAGGAACTTAATAAACTATTTGTCGATAAGTGGGGAGACTCACCTGGTCTAGTAGCAATTTCCCTAAAAGGAGAAAAAGCACAAGCAGGTAAAGCAAAATCATTTTTAGAAAAATTTAAACCCGAAAATATAGAAGGCCAAGTCCCAGATGAATATAATTTATCAGATAAAGAAATAGAGTATTCTGATGATCAATTTGATAGTGCTATTGATCAATATAAAAAATCCACATTAGAAAAAATAGGTAATAGTGAATTTATAGATTATAAACCTGGTAAAAACCCCTCAATAACTGGTCGAAAAAAATTTAAATTAGCAGCTTATAAATCTTTAGATTATTTACTCAGACACCTAAAAAAAGAAGGAGCACTCACCCCCGCCCAGGGTTTAGTTAAAATGACTGCTTTTGGAATGTCCATTACTGATGTTAATCCAACATTTTTTAAACTTATAGGCAAAAGTAGTGGAGCAATAGCATCAATCCCTGAAAGAACCCCAGCGGGAGCAACTGCTCAATTAACACCTGGGACTAAAATCACTATAGAAGATAAAGATTCATATGGGGGGTTAAAAATAAAAGTATCAGTTGATATATTAGAAGGTAGTGAAGTGTATGCTCAATATGATTTAGAATTAGTAATGAGGAGCAATGGTAATAAAAATAATACTATTGAAATTCAAAAATCTACTAAAAAATTATAATATTTATAAACAAAGCTAAAATGAAAGAACTAAATAGATTTAGGCAATTTATCAACGAAGAAATATACACTACTGAATTTAAAAATTACAGGAAGGGAAAGCAGACAATTATTCGTGTAAAAGCGGACGATAAGTTCAAAGCTAAAGAAATTGCTAAATCATATGTACAAGACAAATATGGACCTTTATTTCCATTTACAGATGATGCAGTAGGCTTCATAGATATAAGTGATGAAGGGCAAAAAGAATTTGAAGGTAACCTTAAAGATGAAGGAGTATTTGAGTTAGGAAATTGGTACGTTCCTCAATTTGCTAACACTAGTGCAGGGGCAGGAGATTATGATGATAGTTTAGAAACTAATACTACACAATATAGCATTGACCCCAACCAAACTATCTTTTCTACTTCATTTAGGGATCCTATGGAAAGTTTAGAGGTAATTCTTTATGTAGCAGCAGACAATAAAAAAGAAGCTAAAATGCTTGCCCAACAATATATGGATAAAGAATATGAAGACTCATTCAAATTTGCCAGATTATCAAATCTAGGAGTATTTGATGACTTAGATCCATTTGGAGAAAAAGATGCTGATTTATGGAAAGGTAAAATTGCCGATTTCGGTATGGATAATTACAATTAATATGATTAAAAAATACATTCAAGAAGCAATACAGGGATATCAAACCCCACAAAAATCATGTTCATGTGGTTGTGGTGGCTGTGATACGGCACCTAAAATCGCCTTACTCGAGACTAAAGCGCCTATAAGCGAAGGCCTCCGCTATCACATCGAGAATGGCGTCTCATTGCAAGATAATGTATTTAGAATCGGATCTAAAAAATACCTACAGTTATTTTCTGAAGCTCGTATGTTAAATGAATGGAAAACTATTAGCTTAGATGAAAATAGTAAATTCCTTATCGAAAATACTGACATTGGTAAGTTTGGTATTTACGAAGGTGAAAAAGTACCACTTGACATTCCTATGTTAGATGAATACTCTGATGAAAATTTTGATTCATTAGAAGATTCAATAGCACAAGCAGAATTTGGCATGGACTACGATCAGTTAGGACCAGGTGAAAAAGAATTCGTAAGAGATGAGATTGATAATATGTCTATGAGCGAAGCTAAAAAGAAAAAGAAAAAAGATCCTCCAATTGGAAAACCTAAGCGTTCTTCTTCTGGAGGCAAAGCATATAAAGTTTTTGTTAGAGACCCTAAAACTAAAAAAGTTAAAACTGTACGTTTTGGCTCTGGAGGTTTAAGAGCTAAAATAAGAAACCCTAAAGCAAGAAATGCCTTTGCAAAAAGACACGATTGCAAAAATAAAAAAGATAGAACTAAAGCTTCATACTGGAGCTGTAACCTTCCAAGATATGCTCCTGCGTTAGGTCTTGGTCCTAAAATGAATACTTTCTGGTAATGGATAATTTTGATTATAAAGCATACTTAAAAAATAACCCTCTTTTAAAAGAAGAATTAGAGGATAACGGCCCTGAAGAAAAAGCATTTGATGCTGAATTTGATGCTTTAGGTACTCAATTAGCAGGAGCTATTAAAAATGAATTAGGTGACAAAGCTAAAAAAATAGATGAGGTCGCTGGTGTAGTAGGTATAATAGGTTATATTTTATTATCTAATACAGTAGCAAATATGCTTGCTAAATTTGCTCAAAAACAAGCTAAAAAATACGATTGGGGTAAGGGTGAAGAAGCAGCTAAAAATATATATAAGTGGACTCACGATAATGAAAAAGCATTTCAAGCTCCCATTAGGCGTATAGTAAAATTATTTACTAAGGATGAAAAAAGAATAGACCAAGTAGCTAAGATAATTTATGCTGTTTTAATCTTATTAATGGCGGGTCAAGCTGGGGGTAATGCGGCATCTTACCTTAAAAAAGCTAGCTGGCTTAAAGGAGGACTATATGGACTTAAATCAGCTGTTAAAGGTAAAGAAGTTCATACCATTTTTAAGGATGTAATAACAGATTTAGCATAAATGAATCCTTACACAGACAATTCAAACATTAGAACATTCTCAAAAGACGTAGATCCAATGTCATTAATTTGGCATGAAGATCAAGAAGATAGAACAATAGAAGTTATAGAAGGTAATGGGTGGAAATTTCAATTTGATGAAGAAATCCCATTTGAACTTAAAGAAAATAGTAGTTTTAACATCCCTTGTGGATATTTACATCGCGTAATAAAAGGTAATGGAAATTTAACAATAAAAATTATAAAAAAATGAATACTCAAGAGTTATTTGAACAAATCGAAGGTTTATACGAAACATTTAAAACAGAACATGCTGGTACTACAAAAGCAGCCCACGGAAGAGCTAGAAAATCATTAGGTGGAATCAAAAAATTAATCACCGATTATAGAAAAGCATCCGTAGCTGAAGATAAAAAATAATAATAATTTGGTTTTTATAAAAAGGTAATATTTATAAATAAACCCCAATAAAAACAACAAAAATATGGCAGTAGAAACAAAAAATTCCTTAGTAGAAACTCTAAATAGAGTAATTAAGGGCGATAACGAACTCAGATTAGCAAGAGAACTCGCTAATAAAAGCATAGTAGATACACTACAGTGTTCTACTTATTCAGATATAGTTACCAGCACAAGTGCTAGTGGTGTAGTTAATATCCCATTTGTACAGCCCGCTAATACAGTAATAGAGGATATTATTCCTATTTGTACTGTAGGTGTAGGACATGAAACCGCTACAGTTGGATTTAGAGTTGGTAGTACTGCGTTTGGCGGGACAGAAGTAATAGCAGCTGGAACTGGAGATGAGTTTGCAGGATCAGGCACTTCACTAGCAGCAGGACAAGGTACTTCTGCACAAGCACATACACAATTATCTTTACAAGGTGGACGTAAGACTGTAGTAGTACCTGGAGCAGGATATACAGCAACAGAGAGAACACTTTATGCTCAAGTATCATGCAGTATAGCAGGAACAGCTGGTCAAGGCTTTAAGGCTGACACTGGTGCCTTTAGAGTAATAGCACAATACTATAATTTATAATTCTGAAACTTAGTACAGACTAGATTCATATCCTAGTCGATTTTATAATAAAATGAGAGATGTGGCCTCAATTTGGGGTCACATCTTTTTTTATATATATTAAAATACATGAATAAAATTATATTCGTAGTAGGTCTTCCTGGATCAGGTAAGACTATATTGACTAATTCTTTATTTGAAGGTAAAAGTAAATTTTATCATGCTGATTGGGGGTGGAAATTCAACATAAATGAAGATGGAACACTTAAAGAATCTTTTAATGATGATTATAGATTTGAACAATTACTTAATCAAATAAAACAAGGTACAAATCTTGTTATCGATGGAGGATATTTATGTAACCATAAATTTTTATTGGAAGGTGAATATTACTTAAAATTAAATTTCCCCGGTATTGAGATTGAAAGATATTATTTTGAAAATAATCCTAAGGATGCAATTGCTAATGTATTATATAGAGAACATGTAGGGGGGAATTATTGGAAAAAAGTAGAAGGTAATTATATATTTTCTGGTCACCATTGTGTAGTAGAGGGACCAAATTTAGGAAGAAGACAATATGAGGTGATAATAGATAATATAAATAAGCTTTCTAAAAATTATATTATTCCTCCTACTTATACACCCTTACAAATTGAAGTACAAGATGAAAAATTTTATAGGGGTTGGAAAGTATTAATTAAAAATAACTAAAAGAATTAGGAGTTTTAAAATAATTTTATTATATTTAAACGTTTAAACTTACAAATGAAAAAAATAGTAATAATTGGAGCAGGTGTAGCAGGAGTTAATGCTGCAACTAAATTAGTTGATAATGGATATGATGGTTCTCAAATTACCATCATTGATATGGGTAATGACCCTTACAAACGTAAACCTGAGGAAGTAATGACAGGATTTATGGGTGCTGGTGGATGGAGTGACGGTAAACTTACATATCATACTTCAATTGGTGGTCATTTAACTAAGTATACTGGTGATGAAAAAGCAATGGAGTTAATGGATCAAGTAATTAATAACTTTAAACGCTTTCATCCTAAACCAGAGGAAGTACAATGCTCTAATCCTGTAGCAGAACCAGATTTTATCAAACCTTATTTTGGACTACGTTTATTCCCCGTTTGGCACGTAGGTACAGATTATCTACATGAGATTGGTAAAAATTGGTACGATTTTCTTTGTGATAAAGGTGTCAAATTTATTTGGAATACTAAAGTAACATCAATTGATTTTGATGCCCAACAATTACACACTGATAAAAGTACAGAAGATAATGATTGGATAGGATATGATACCCTTATTTTTGGAGTAGGCAAATCAGGTATTGACTTTGGTAAGAAATTAGCCGAACAATATGAACTACCAACAGAATCAAAACCAGTACAAATTGGTGTTAGATTTGAAGCACCACAAAAACACTTTCAAAAACTAATTGATGTAAGTTATGATTTTAAATTATATCGTAAATTTGAAGATGAAGGTGTATCACTTCGTTCATTCTGCACTAATAACAATGCAGCATATGTAGCACTTGAAGAAACATATGGTGATTATAGCTACAATGGCCATGCTAAAAAAGATGAAGCATATCGCAATGATATGACTAATTTTGGTATTTTAATGGAAGTTAAGGGAATTGATAAACCATTTGACTGGTCCCGTGAATTAGTTTCTAAGGTAAATAAAATGGATATCGTCTCAGGCGAGGGATATGGTAATAAAAAAGCTATAGGACGCTTTCAAGCTAAATATAAAGCAGGTCTTTATTACAGTCCTTCATATAAAGATAAAACACTTACATCTGAAGGTGATTGGGTTAAAGCACATTACATTAATGAAAAAGGTCTCCAAAAAGTAAAAGATGCGTTTAAAGGATATTTTCAATATATTGAAGATTTTATTGAGGATATGAAAAAAGTATTTCCAACACTTGGGGATGATTGGGGAATTTATGTACCTGAGGTAAAATATTTATCACCTGAACCACTTGTAAATTATCAAGATTTAAGTTTAACTACATATCCTAATGTACATTTTGTAGGTGATGCATTAAGTGCAAGAGGTATAACAGTATCGGGGGCACAAGGTACTTTAGTAGCAGAACAAATATTATTGTTGCAAAAAGAAGTAAATGATTTTTTAAATGACCCCGCTAATAACCAAGAACCTTGGGAAATGGGAGATACACATGAGTATATTATGGGAGGATTAACAATGCCCAAAGAAAATACTAATAAATTAAAATAATGGGAAAAAGTGAAAAATGGCCTGAACCAAGGCGTATTAAAACCCCTGATGGTACAATTTTACATACATGGGATGGTAAACTTCATAATTGGGACGGCCCTGCTCTTTTACCTCAGGGTGTGAAACGGTTAAGAGAATATTATCTTTATGGTATATTCCATACTGAAGATGAATGGAGGGAAAAAAGACGAGATAGAACAGGATTACCTTGGTACAAAAATCCTGCAATGAGAGAAAATGCTAGACAAGGAGGATAATGAAAATAGGACTTACAGGAACAATGAGTGTTGGTAAAACAACACTAGTTAAAGCTTTATCTAAAGTAGAACAATTTAAGGGTTACACATTTACTACTGAACGTAGTAAATATCTTAATTCATTAGGTATTCCACTGAATCACGAAACTACTATTGAAGGTCAAACTATATTTTTAGCAGAACGTGTAACAGAATTAATGCAAGATTGCTTAATTACTGATCGTACTATTATTGATGTAATGGCATTTACCAATTGTGCTAAAATGGTTAGTGTAATTGATGGTGATGCATTTGAAAATTATGCTAAAAGATTTATACCTCAATATGATCATATATTTTATATTTCCCCAGAGGGAATTGATATTGAAGATAATGGGGTTCGTGAAACTGATGCTGATTATAGAAAACAAATTGATAATGAAATTCAAAAACTTTTATTTAAACATCGCCCTATTGTTCATACTCTTAAAGGATCAACTGAAGAACGTATTGCACAAATAATAAAAACTATTTAATTTTAATATTTATCAACATGAAATTATGGAAATACATTTTAGGAGCAATTGCTTTTATTGGGGGTATATTTGCTCTTAATGCTACCTCTAAGAAAAAAGAGCAAACTAAAAAAGTTAAAGCTAACAAAGAAAAAGTTAAAACGGTACAAGCTAAAACTCGTAAAGTAGAAGAAGCTAAAGTAAAGACTAAAAAGCAAATTACTGAGTCCAAAAAGAAAACTGCAACTACTAAAAAACAAGTTAAAGACACTGCAGCAGCTAAAAAAACTGTTAAAAACTTTAAAGGCAAATATCGCAAAAAAAATCAAGGCCAACCAAAAAAGAAATCATGAAACATTTACTATTAACTCTATTTTTAGGAGTATCTAGTATTTGTTATTCACAAGATACCCTTCAAATTCCTACAGTGGAACTTGAAGAGTTTTTTTTAGCCTTAGATACTCTTGAAGTTCAAGATTCACTAAAATCTAATTTAATTTTAGATTTAGAAAGAACTATTAAATTGTATGAATTACTTGCTGAACAAGATAGTTTAGTTATAAAGTTTAAAGATGAAGAAATTGTTTTATTAAATGAACAAATCCAACTTCATTTAGATAGATTAGATCAAGTAGATAAATGGTATAATAAACCATCTGTGGGGATAGCTGCGGGATTTTTAAGTACTGTAATTTTAATCCAAGCACTTGATTATACACTCCCTGAATGAGTGATCTAAAACAGATAATAAGACAAGAGTACCTTAAATGTGCTCAGGATCCTATCCACTTTATGAAAAAGTACTGTATGATCCAGCACCCCCAAAGAGGTAGAATTAATTTTCATCTTTATCCTTTTCAAGAAAAAGTACTTAAGTTAGTTCAAGAAAATCCTTATTCAATTATTCTTAAGTCTAGACAGTTAGGTATTTCTACTTTATCTGCCGGATATTCTTTATGGTTAATGACTTTTCATAAGGATAAAAATATTCTTTGTATTGCTACAAAGCAGGAAACTGCTAAAAATATGGTTACAAAGGTTAAATTTATGTATGAAAATTTACCTTCATGGCTTAAAGTAGATTACGAAGAAAACAATAAACTAACTCTTAGACTAGCTAATGGTTCCCAAATAAAAGCTACTTCAGCATCAAGTGATGCAGGTAGATCGGAAGCAGTTTCCCTTCTATTAATTGATGAGGCAGCATTTATTGAAAATATTGGTGAGATTTGGGCTTCTGCCCAACAAACCCTTGCTACTGGTGGAGGATGCATAGCATTATCTACTCCCTATGGTACTGGTAATTGGTTTCACCAAACATGGAGCAGAGCGGAAGCTAAAGAAAATGACTTTTTACCTATTAAACTTCCTTGGTACGTCCACCCCGAACGAGACCAAATTTGGAGAGATAGACAAGATGAATTGCTAGGGGACCCTAGAATGGCGGCACAAGAATGTGATTGTGATTTTAGTACTTCGGGTGATGTTGTATTCTACCCCGAATATATGGAATTTATAGAAAAGACTACTATTAGAGAACCTCTTGAAAGGAGAGGAGTTGACCAAAATTTATGGGTATGGGAACCAGCTGATTATACTAGATCATATATGATCTCAGCGGACGTAGCTAGGGGAGATGGTAAGGATTATTCTGCATTTCACATATTTGATATTGAAAATGCCACCCAAGTAGGTGAATATAAGGGACAGGTAGGAACTAAAGACTTTGGAAATATTCTTACTGCAATTGCTACTGAGTATAATAATGCATTACTTGTAGTTGAAAATGCAAATATTGGTTGGAGTACGATTCAAACCATAATTGAAAAAGGTTATCAAAATTTATATTATTCCCCTAAAGCGGATAATGTTAATGTAGAATCATACATTCAAAACTATGAAAATAATTCTAGTATGACTGCGGGTTTTACTATGTCTAGTAGAACTCGTCCTATGGTTATTGGTAAATTTCAAGAATATGTTAGTGATAAAGGAGTTACAATACAATCAAAACGTTTGGTTGAAGAAATGAAAACTTTTATTTGGAAGTATGGTCGAGCCGAAGCTCAAATAGGATATAATGACGACCTAGTTATGAGTTTTGGCATAGGTCTTTATGTGAGAGATACCGCACTTAAATTTAGACAACACGGATTAGATGTTACAAAAGCAGCTTTAGGATCTTTTAACAAAAGTACAGTTAATTATCAGGGAGCATATTTTTCTACGGGTAAAGATAACCCCTACCATATGGATAATGGAAAAGGGGGAACTGAGGACTTTAGTTGGATTCTGTAATATTTATTCATATATTAATATAACATGGCTGATACAAGCGTATTTACAAGATTAAGAAGATTATTTTCCACAGACGTATTAATTCGTAATGTGGGAGGTAGTAAACTAAAGACATTAGACTTTAGCAAATATCAACAAACTGGGCAAGTTGAAACTAATTCAATGGTTGATAGATACAATAGATTGTATACTACAAACCAAATGCCAGTTTATAACCCGGCTCTTAATTATCAAACATTAAGAACTCAATTATATTCTGATTATGAGGCGATGGATACAGATGCTATCATTGCTTCTGCTTTAGATATTTTATGTGATGAATCTACCCTTAAAAATGATATGGGGGAGGTACTTCAAATTAAATCCTCAGACGAAAATCTGCAAAGGATTCTTTATAATCTTTTTTATGATGTCTTAAACATAGAATTTAATCTTTGGATGTGGATTCGCCAAATGTGCAAATATGGTGATTTTTTCCTAAAACTTGAAATAGCTGAAGAATTTGGTGTATATAATGTAATCCCCTATACAGCTTATAACATTATTAGAGAAGAAAAAATTAGTGAATCCAATAATCACCAAGTAGAAGTCAAATTCAAATTCGACCCAGATGGTTTAAGTGGAGGGGGAGAATATGGTGGGTATTTTGGGGGTTTACAAAGTTCAGGAGGAAATAGTAATAATACAAAAGCAATTTATTTTGATAATTACGAAATAGCTCATTTTAGACTTCTTTCGGATGTAAATTACCTCCCATATGGTAGAAGTTATATTGAACCCGCTCGTAAATTATTTAAGCAATATGTGTTAATGGAAGATGCTATGTTAGTACATAGAATTGTCCGCGCACCTGAAAAACGTATTTTCTATATTAATGTAGGTGCAATTCCTCCTGCTGAAATAGAAAATTTTATGGAAAAAACAATTTCCAAAATGAAGCGTACTCCATATGTTGATCAAGACACTGGAGATTATAATTTAAAATATAATATGCAAAATCTTCTAGAAGATTATTATATTCCATTAAGAGGTAATGATGCTTCCACAAAAATCGAAACCACCCCGGGTCTCCAGTATGATGGTATTACTGATGTAGAATATTTAAGAAATAAATTATTTGCGGCCCTTAAAGTACCTAAAGCATTTTTAGGATATGGTGAAGATACAGAGGGTAAAGCTACGCTGGCAGCAATGGATATTAGATTTGCTCGTACTGTAGAACGTATCCAAAGAATTATTCTTTCAGAATTATATAAAATTGCTGTTGTCCACCTTTATACCCAGGGATATGATGGTGATGATTTAGTTAATTTTGAGCTTAATTTAACTACTCCTTCAATTATTTATGATCAGGAAAGAGTAGCGTTAATGAAAGAAAAAATGGATTTGGCAACCCAAATGACAGATTCTAAACTATTCCCAACTGACTTTATTTATGATAACTTATTCCATTTAAGTGAGGATGATTATCATGAATTTAGAGATTTAGTTAGAGAAGATTCTAAACGCACTTTCCGCAATGCCCAAATAGAAGCAGAAGGAAACGACCCCGTAGAATCAGGTGAGTCTTATGGCACCCCTCATGATTTAGCTTCATTATATGGTAAAGGAAGATATTATGATAAACCTGATAATGTACCCGCTGGATATAACGAAAAAGAATTAGGTCGCCCTGAAGAAAAAGTTTCTAATATTAACACACAGGATGGTAACTTTGGGAAGGATAGATTAGGAATAGATGCCATGAAAGGGAAAGAAAATGAATCTGATTCTATAAAACCTACATATAAAGGTGGTTCTCCATTAGCTTTAGAAGCTAAAACAGCTTATTTACAAAATAAAGATATGCTTAAAAAAATACCGGTTAACCGTAAACAGTTAGTTTTTGAGCAAGACGATTCGCTACTTGATGAAAAACAATTAAAGGAGTAAAAATCTTTATATATTTATAAAAAAGCCTATTGATGAAAATTAAACATTCTAAGTATAAAAATACGGGCCTTTTATTTGAGCTTCTAGTGAGACAAATAACTGCTGACACTCTTAACGGTGGTTCGTCTCCTTCCCTTAATTTACTGAAAACAGCGTTTGCTAAAACTGAATTAGGAAAAGAATATAAATTGTATGAGACCCTATTTAAAACTAAGAATTTAAGTGAAGGGAAAGCAGAAATAACTTTAAATGCTGTACTTGAAGCTACCCGTAAATTAAATAGAAGTGCTTTAAGAAGAGAAAAGTATAATCTTATTAACGAAATAAGAAAATACTATAATATAAATGAATTTTTTAGACACCAGGTACCCAACTATAAGGGGTATGCTGCTTTTTATAAATTAATAGAAATTTATAATTCGGATAAATTATCTGAAACAAATGCAATTATAGATAATAAAGTTACTATATTAGAATGTTTAACTGAACGTCCTGTATCACAGAAAAAAGTTAAACAGGATTTGGTTGAAGAATTTGCTAAGTATGATAAAGATTTAAGAGTACTTACCTATAAAGTAATGCTTGAAAAATTTAATGGTAAATATGCTAATTTAAATAAGGGACAAAAAGAAGTACTTAAAGAGTTTATGAACTCAATTGACAATACACCTCGTTTAAAAGAAATTTATAATAGTAAAATTAACGAAGTTAAAAAATTACTAAATCTTCAAGTTAAAAAAGTAAAAGATGATGCTACTAAAATCAAAATTTTAGAAGTAGTCAAATTGCTTAAAGAAATAAATAAGGGGGCTAGAATCAATAATGACGATTTAATTAATCTACTTCAGTACTATGAGTTAACTGAAGAATTAAATAAAACAAACCAATAATGCCTATTAAACCCTCAGAGCTAAATCCTAATTTTATTAAAAAAATTGAGGACAAATATGGTCCTATAAGTAACGAGGATTTTTTTGCTGATAATTTAAGTTATTATGCTAAAGCTAATAAACCTGAAGAAAGAGGTGAAGGAGGAGGTATAACTCATGCTATTATTGATCTTCCAAGTTTTATAGAATTATTTAAAACTTTAGATAAAGCTAAAGAAGTTGCTAAGGATTTAACTACTCAAAAAGAATTAAGAGGCGATCAAGAGTACAAAGACCAGTATAAAAAAGTTGCTGATACTTTTAATAAGTTTAGAACATTTTTTAGAAAAAATTATCCTGACCAATATAGTCTGATCAGACAAACCGTTCAAGAAATTAGTACTTCGGGTGCAGCAGGAGGGTATTTAACTAAATATGCTTTTAGGAAAAAAAATTCACCTGCCCCCGATAGTCAATATATCAAAATGGGCTACAAACCAGTTGATAGAAAGGCTTTAAGAAAAAAATCAAAGGGATTTGATTATGTAGATTTATATAAGGATTAATATTTATAACCATGAAAACACTTCAAGAACAATATAATTTAATTAAAGAAGGAAAAGGACATAAAGGCATTTTCAATAAAGAAGCAAAGCGTTTATTTCCTAACATTGTTCCTAATGCCTCTACATTTAATCAAACTGCTAAATTATTAAAGCAACGTAGTGTAATTAGTGAAAATATCTTCCCTTTAATGCCCTCTGCTGGGTTAAATCCATTTACTTCATTTGATAAATTTGTTAATGAAGAAGTTAAAGCAGATGAAAAAAAAACAACTAAAGAAGTTGAAGATGCTGAAACTGCGGGATATGACTATAAGGACCCTAAAAATTTAGATAATCAAATATTTGACCAATATCTTAATGGTGTTAGAGTTGAGTTAGAAAAAGATTCTAAATTGGATTTAGAAGGAGCAAAAAAAATAGTTGCTAAAAATTTAGAAAAAGATCCAATTTTTTATACTAAAAATGCTGCTTTTAAAGTAGATGGTTTAGGGTATGAAGAATTAAAACAACAAGAAGAACCAAAAGGTAAACATAAATCATCCGGCTACGGAGACTTAAAAGAAAATAAAATGAGTAAATCAACAGATCTTAAAGAATTATTAGAAGAAGCAGTGGCTGGAATACCTTCAGTAGGTAATCCATTTTTAGAAAGACCCAAAACTAATTATGAAAATAAATTTGAAGCTTTTTTAAATGAGGAAGAAAAAGTAGATGAGGGCGATACCGATGCTAAAAGAGCAGATGATGCTAAAAGGTTAGGTAAAAAAGGTGAAGAAAACATCTATGGAGCAGGAGTTGCTAAAGGAGAAAAAATTGAAAAATCTAAGATGAAAAAAGAAGGCAGAATGAAAATGCCTGAAGTGCTTAAAGAAGCTGAACGTTTAGGAGAAATTGCTAAAAAGAAAGTTGAGGCTAAGATTTATGAAAGAGCAATAGCAGAAAGAAAAAAAGCTATGATGGTAAGCGAAGATGAATCTATCTCAGAATTTATTAATCAAGAGGCACTTAAAGAAGTTGAAAAAGAAATTAAAGAACTAGAAAAAAAATTAATGGAGGCTTCAGCGGATAAAAATAATATGACTGGAGGCAAATGATTCGTCAAACCCTCATAGAAACCCAACTTTTTACGGTTTCCCCACAGTCAATTACTGAAGCGGTTAAAACCGAAAGAGGTAATTTGCTTGTTGAGGGTAGATTACAATCCGCAGAAACCAAAAATGGTAACGGTAGATTTTACCCTAGAAAAATTTTAGAAAGAGAGGTTGAAAATTATAAAAAAGGACCAATAGCAGAAAATAGAGCATTAGGTGAACTTGACCACCCTGATTCTTCTATTATTAATCTAAAAAATGTTTCCCATAACATTAAAGATATTTATTGGAAGGGGGATGATGTAATAGGCAAAATTGAAATCCTCCCAACCCCTTCAGGTAATATACTAACAGAGCTGTTTAAAAATGGGATTACGGTAGGTGTATCTTCAAGGGGGATGGGTAGTTTAAAACCTGGATCAGATGGAGTACAAGAAGTCCAAGATGATTTTGAACTATTATGTTGGGATTTTGTATCAACTCCTTCAACTCCAGGAGCATATGTTGCCCCTATACAGGAAGGTTTAAATTCTAAATTTCTTTCAACAAAAGAATATTATAAAGTTAATGAAATAATTACGGAAATTCTTTGTAATAATGGACAATGTCCTATTATATAAATTTTTTCTTTTATAAAATATTAAAGGGAAGGTGCTAAAATTGCATTTTCCCTTTTTTTTATATATTTACACGTGAAAAATGTATCGTCAGTCTATACGATACCGATTATCAATTTATTAATCACTATTACGCTTCTACAGAATAAGCGTACTTTCCAAAAAAAAATTTAGGAACAATGGCAAACAGAGATTTGTTGGCAGACGCTATTGCGGATGCTAAAGCAGTTAAAGAAGTAGCTATCGCTAATGCGAAAGCCGCTTTAGAAGAAGCTTTCACCCCTCATCTTAAAGACATGCTTGCTCAAAAAATCAATGAAATGGAAGATCTAGATGAAACTGATCTTTCTGAAGTTGATAAAGAGAAAGTAGACGAAGAAAAAGAGATGGATGAAACTTATGGTAAAAAAGACGTGGATGAAGCTTATGACATGGATGAAGAAAAAGACATGGATGAAGCTAAAGACATGGACGAAGAACTCGATTTAGAAGAAATTCTAGCTGAGTTAGAACTCGAGGAAGGTGAAGAACTTGAAGAGGCAGAAGAAGTTAAAGAAGAAAAAGACCTGGACGAAGCTAAAGACGATGAAGTCAAAGAAGGCGAAGACTCCTTGGAAGAAACTGAAAAAACTTATGAAGCTGAAGAAGAAGAAATTAACCTCGAGGATATGAGTGAAGATGAGTTAAAAACTATGATCGAAGATATCATTGAAGATATGATCGAAGACGGTGAACTCGTTCCTGGACCAAATGCAGATGAATCCGAAGCTGAAGAAGATGAGGATACTGACGATGGTACAGAAGGGGATGCTGAAGTAGACATTGAAATCGACGATATTGATCTTGAAGAAGGTAAAGAAGAAAAAGTTGATGAAGAAAAAGAAGAAATGAAAGAAGAACTTGAAGAAGCTAAGGCTGCAATCAAGCAACTTCGTTCTGATCTTAATGAAGTTAACTTACTTAACTCTAAATTACTCTATACTAATAAGATTTTCAGAGGCAAAAGCCTAACAGAAAATCAAAAAATTAAGGTTCTTAAGGCTTTTGATAAAGCCGAAACAGTTAAGCAAGCAAAAACAATTTTTGAAACTCTTAATGAGAATTTAGTTGCTAAAACTAAAAAATCTAATATTAGAGAATCATTAGGTTCTGCTTCTAAACCAGCAGGTGTTGCTCCAAAGCGTCCTATAACTGAAAATGTTGTACAAGAAGATGCTATGGTCAATCGTTTTAAACAACTTGCAGGTATTAAATAATTTTAACTTAATTTTAAAAAAATAAAAAATGTCAAACTTAAATTCTCTCTTAGAGAGCTCCAATCAGTGGAAGTCAGTTCAATCTGACGCCGCTAGGTTGGCTAATAAGTGGAACAAGACAGGATTGTTAGAAGGTATCGGTAACGAAACTGAGAAAAACAACATGTCTTTAATCCTCGAAAATCAGGCGAAGCAACTCGTTGTTGAGTCGTCTCAAACTGGTGGTGGTACTGCCGGTGCTAGCTTTTCAGCTGGAACTGGTGAACAGTGGGCTGGTATTGCTTTACCTCTCGTAAGAAAGGTATTTGGTCAAATCGCAGCGAAAGATTTCGTTTCGGTCCAACCAATGAGCTTACCTTCTGGACTTGTTTTCTTCCTTGATTTCCAATATGGAGGTAACGGTGCGTTCCCAACTCAAGGTGGTAAATTCACTAACGGTGGTGATGTATTTGGTGCAGGATCACTTTATGGTAAAACTGATGTAAGCCCCGTTACCGATGGTTTATATGGTGCCGGTAAGTGGACTTACTCTTCTAACACAACTCAATCTGCGTTTGCTTCTCCAACAGCTATTGCAACTGCATCTTGGGCTGAAACAGGATACGATGCAGATTTATCTGCTTCTGTTTCTAATGGTACTTTGAAGAAGATTTCATTTGTAAAAACTAGCTTTAACGAACCTGATTTAGAAGGTGTTAGAGGTTTCTTCGTTTCAGGTGTTGATGTTACTACTAACTATCCGCAATATAACGCAGTCTCAGGTAACAACTTCGATTTATTTGCTTTAGGTACTGATGGTACTGATCCTTCAGCTATGGAGGTTACTTACGTACAACAGCCTACTGATAACAAGAGAGGTGACTTCGAAGATGGTAATACTAGCTTAAACGGTGAAAATACCACTATCGATATTCCTGAGATCAACGTTAAGATGAAGTCTGAAGCAATTGTTGCTAAGACTAAGAAGCTTAAGGCTGTATGGACTCCTGAGTTTGCTCAAGATTTGAACGCTTACCACAGTTTAGATGCTGAGGCTGAGTTAACTTCAATCATGAGTGAGTACATCGCTCTTGAGATCGATTTGGAAATCCTCGGTATGTTGTTAGAAAATGCGTTGACCACTGAATACTGGACAGCTGAGAACAATGTTGCTTACGATGGTACATCTGATGTCGCTTCAAATAGCAACTTAAACTTCTACAATACACAAGGCCAATGGTTCCAAACCCTCGGTACTAAGATTAATAAGGTTAGTAACAAGATCCACCAGGCTACTTTAAGAGGCGGTGCTAATTTCTTAGTTTGCTCTCCAACAGTCGGTACTATTTTAGAATCAATTCCTGGTTTCGCAGCTGCCGATGGTGCTGACGCTAATACTATGAACTATGCGTTTGGTATCCAAAAAGTTGGTAACTTGAACAGCAAGTATGAGGTTTATAAGAATCCTTACATGACTGAGAATACTATTCTTCTCGGCTTTAAAGGTTCACAATTCTTGGAAACAGGTGCTACTTTCGCTCCTTACATTCCATTAATTATGACTCCTCTTGTATACGATCCAACGACCTTCACTCCAAGAAAAGGTCTCTTAACTCGTTATGCAAAGAAGATGTTAAGACCTGAATACTACGCTAAGATTTACGTTGGTGGTTTAAACACCCTCTAATAGATCTTAATATAGTCTAAAGAAAAGCCCCGCTTCGGCGGGGCTTTTTATGTGCTTACTAGTTCCTACTATATTTATATTAAACAATAAAGTTATACAAAAATGAAAGAAACCCCCTCACAATTGCCCATACCGGCATTCGTTATGAATTTTCCTTTTACTTTAGATACTGCAGTTCCTAATAATATTTGGATGCAAGAAATGAAAGAAGAAGAGCTAAAAGTAAATAAAGGAAACGCTTACCGACAATTTTTAGATTTATACCAATTCGTAGCTGGTAATTCTTTAGTTTATACTTTACCTGCTGAAGGTAATTTCCAAGATTTAGTATATGTAGCTAATATGGGGTTACAATTACCCCATATTAAGGATTCAAATAATATTATTATGTCTAATTTTACTTCTGAACCCCGACAAGGAGAGGAAAAAGTTGGAAAGCCATTTTTTGAATCAATGGGATATAAAACCCACACATGCCCCTTTAAATGGGAAGGAGAAGCTGATTTGAAATACCTTTATGATAACGTTTACATAGGGGGATACGGTCAACGATCTGATATTCAAGCTTTTGAATGGATGGAAAAAGAATTTGACATGAATATCATTAAAATTGAAATGGTAGATGAATATCTTTACCATCTTGATTGTTGCATCTTCCCGTTAACTAAAGATAAAACTTTAATTTGCACGGAGCTCTTCACCCCCGAGGAGTTAGCGCAAATATCACAATATACTAACATAATAGACATAAGTGTTGACGATACCTACAACGGGATTGCTAATTCTGTTAGATTAGGTAATATGATTTTATGTGCTTCAAATATTTCTGAGCTTACTAGAGCAGATGAAAATTATGAAGCTGAAAAAGCTAAAATTAATACATTAGAAAAAATATGCTTTAACGAAGGACTTGAACCCGTATTCTTCAACATCTCAGAATTTATGAAATCAGGAGCTATGTTAAGTTGTATGATGATGCACTTAAATTATGTTGACCAAACTAAATCTCTCCTTTAATGGCTCAACATTTAGAAGATTGGTTAGAAGGAGAAGTTGCAGAACTTTCTAAATTAGAAGTAGGTGAATTATCAAATACTTTTTTCTTTAGAGACCCTATGCGTCCTAACTATATAGATCATAAACATTTTTATGCTCCTGCAGATGGTACTATTTTATATCAAAAATATGTAAAAGACGCTACCGACCCTATAGTAGAAATTAAAGGTATAGATTATACATTACAAGATGTTTTAGGTAATAAACAGTATAATCAACCTTCCCTTGTAATTGGCATATTCATGTCATTTTATGATGTTCATGTAAATAGAATCCCATACCCCGGTATATTACAATATAAAGGATTAGATCCAATTGAATCTACTAATAAGCCTATGCTTGCTGTAGAAAAAGACATTCTTAATGCTGCTATTAATCCTAATAATATGGATTATCTTAAGTATAATGAAAGAATGTTAAATAAAATATATTCACCCCAATTAGATTATACTTACTATTTAGTACAGATTGCGGATGAAGATGTAAATGTAATTGCTCCTTTTATAAACGACCAAAACGCTCCTGTTTCTCAAAACGAACGCTTTTCACTGATAAGATGGGGTTCACAAGTTGATTTAGTTCTTCCATTAGATGAAAGATACGATTTTGACCTTGTCTTAGATGATGAAATGCATATAAATGCTGGATTAGATAAATTAGTTAAAATCAATTTCAGAAATGACCCATTTCAACAACACCCCCAAAGCTGAAGAAATCTTCAGAGAAAAAAAAGTAGTGAAAAACCCTATAAAATTTAAAATCCAACTAAATGAAGAACAAAAAGAAGCTAAACAGCTAATTTTAGATAACACTATAACGTTATTAGCGGGTCAAGCAGGATCAGGAAAAACTTTATTAGCGTGTCAAGTAGCTTTAGATGGTCTTTTAAGAAGAATATATGATAAAATCATTATTACCCGTCCTACGGTAAGTAAAGAAGAAATAGGATTCCTTCCGGGGGATTTAAGAGAAAAAATGGATCCTTGGGTGCAACCTATTTATCAAAATTTGTATATGTTGTATGATAAAGCTAAAGTTGAAAAACTTATAGCAGATGGTAAGATAGAAATTGTTCCTGTATCATTTATGAGAGGTAGAACATTTTTAGATTCGTGTGTTATTGTAGATGAGGCACAAAATGTAACCCACGATCAAATGGAAATGATTGCTACTCGTTTAGGTTTAAGATCTAAAATGATGGTATGTGGGGATGCTCACCAAACAGACCTAAAGAAAAAATCAGATTCAGGATTTAAATATTTATATAAAGCTTCTAAAAAAGTAAAAAATCTTGAAGCTATAACCTTAAATTCTAACCACCGTAATGAAATTGTTGAAGATTTAAGAGATTATTATGTAGATAACCCAATTTATTGATATTTATATGAAAAACCATGTCTGCAGGAAGATACTCATTTACAATAGAACAGGGATCAACTTTAGATTTTGAATTAGCGTATAAAGATTCAAACAACGATCCCATTAATTTAACAGGGCACCAAGGTAGAATGCAAATCCGCCCTGCTATTGGGGACTCTACTATTCACATTACATTATCAAGTAGTTTAGATGCCGATGGAACTGGTTTAAACTTTAGTGGATCTGATGGATTAAATCCACCTACTTCCGGTACTATAGGAATTTTCATTTCAGCAGCTTCATCATCATTATTAGACTTTGGAGAGGCAGTTTATGATTTAGAAATAGCAACAATTGATGCTAACCCCGTAGTTACAAGGTTATTAGAAGGAAAGGTTCAATTAAGTAAAAACGTAACATTAGGTAGTTTTTAATGAACAAGGTAGTTCCATTAAAAAATTTATCTAAAATAATAGTAACAGAAAATTGTGGTGATACTGTAACTGTTATAATGGTTAATTCCAACATTACAGTTTCAAAAATCAATAATCAAGTAAATATAACTAAGTGTGGGTCGTAACTCAATTAACATATCAGACCAACCAAACCAAATCATTCTACAAGATCAGAATGAAAAGGTTATTATTACAGACAATATTTGTAATAAGTCTGTTACTATTGAATTACCCCAAACAAACTTAATTGTCCAGGAAGAAAATACTAAAGTAGTAACCATAAATGAGGGTGCTTCAGGTAAACCTGGTACCTCAGGTACTTCGGGTTCAAGTGGTTCCTCAGGTACTTCAGGCTCAAGTGGCTCATCAGGTACTTCAGGCTCTTCAGGTTCATCAGGCACATCAGGCTCTTCAGGCTCATCAGGTACAAGCGGCTCTAGTGGCTCATCAGGTACAAGCGGCTCTAGTGGCTCATCAGGTACAAGCGGCTCTTCAGGCTCATCAGGTACTAGTGGTTCAAGCGGAAGCTCAGGCACATCAGGTAGCTCAGGCTCAAGTGGTACATCTGGATCTTCAGGTTCATCAGGCACAAGTGGTTCAAGCGGATCAAGTGGTACTTCAGGCAGCTCAGGCTCATCGGGTACAAGCGGCTCAAGTGGAAGCTCAGGTACAAGCGGATCAAGCGGATCAAGTGGTTCATCAGGTACTTCAGGTTCAAGTGGCACATCAGGTGTAAGTGGTGTAGGGTGTTATAGTACCCTAATTCAAAATGACGATAGTATTCCTACTAATAATGAAATAGAAGTACAGTCTACAACAGAAATACTAGTTAATAGATTTCAAGGTGGTGGGCAGAGTTTAGAAGCATACTTTACATATTTAGAGTCAGTTGAAACCGGCACTCTTACATTAACAGATAGTGCTGGGGATACAGCAACATTAGAAATAGATACTGTTAATACAAGCCAAGCAGGTATCCCCATACAATATTATGCAACTATATCCGGAACGATAGTAGGAACGACCGATTTTAACGATTTGGCAACAGGTACTGGAGCTACTATATGTTTTTCAAGTGTAGGAGGATCAGGTAGCTCAGGCTCATCAGGTACTTCAGGTTCAAGTGGTTCATCAGGTACAAGTGGATCCAGTGGTTCAAGTGGTACTTCAGGTAGCTCAGGTTCAAGTGGTTCTTCAGGTACTAGTGGTTCATCAGGTAGCTCCGGCACTTCGGGTGTTGATGGAGCTACGGTCTCAAACCCAGAAGCATTTAGGGTTATAAGATCTACTGGAACTACATCAGGTTTATTAGCTGAAGAAAATTTAAGATTTACTGGATCTTTATTATCTATAACGGGTAGTGTGCAAGCCCCTACAGGTTCATTTGAACTTTTAGTAGCTAGGGGCCATATAATACCCGATGGTGATTTATTATATAATTTAGGAGATGATAATAATTACTTTAATACAGCTTCTATAGGCCATATTAGGACTTTTGATTCTACAATTGAATTTGTAAATTCTACTACTAAGACTAAAGAGGCATCTTTAACAGCTACATCTGCGGGAATATCAGTAAAAGGCGCTTCAAATCAATTAACATCCCTTTCGGGTTCAGATGGTAAGTTCACTGGGAGATTAGGTGCATCATCTTTTAGGGGGCAAGTAAATGGACAAAATGATGTAGTACTTATTGCTACATCCTCTGCAACTCGATATAAAATCACTAGTGAAGGTATTCCTGTATTTACTGACTTACATCCAAATTCCTCAACCCAACCCACTCCAATAGAAGGTGGGATGTATTATGGCAGCGGAAGTTTTTATTTGGGAATAAAATAATATAATATTTATAACAAAATTAATATAAAATGGCAGATTGGAGAAAAGTAATAGTATCAGGGTCCAGAGCAGAACTAGCAGATGCATCAGGATCATTTAGTGGTTCATTTTTTGGAGATGGTAGTGGCCTTTCAGGAGTAGCTGCTAGTTTTCCAACAACGTATACACCCCCAGCAGATGCTACAAAAGTGTTTGTAAACGACGGAGCTAGTAAATTTACTTCTGCTTCTGCTCTTGCTGATTATGTATTTGGTAAAATAAGTGGGGATGCCACAGTTGCTGGTGGTACAGGAGTTTTGACAATTGCAAATGATGCAGTTGAATTGTCTATGATTGCTGAGGCAGCAACAGGATCTATCCTTAATACTATTGCAGGAGACGTCAATGTAGATACTGGAGGAGTTTCGACAATTCAAGCAACTTCCGTAGAGGGCACAATGTTAAATGCTAACGTTGCCGATACTAGCACAATTGAAGTATCAAGCAATACGTTATCTGTTCTCAAAGTACCAAATGCCTTAACAGCAGGAACTGGTTTATCTTCTAACAATGGTACTTTTGATGGTTCAGGAGCAGCTACATTAACTGTAGATTATGGTTCTTCAGCAGGTGATGCTGTACAAGGTAATACTACAATTACTTTAACCCAAACTGCGGGTGAAATTGATATTACTGGAACAGCTGCTCAAGCATTAGGTGGTGGTCCTTCATATACTATTGGATTAGCAGATACTATTTCAGGTAACAGGACATTCTCAGGTAATGTTATTACAATTCAAAATGATCTTGTTGTTCAGGGCACAGCTTCATTCCAAGAAACCAAAAACTTAGTAGTTGCCGATAAATTCATATTATTAAATTCTGGATCTGCTACTGATAATTCTCCTGGTGGTTTTGTTGTACAACAAGATACTCAAAATGTAGGTGTATTATTTGGTTATGATGCTGCGGCATCTTCAAATGTTGGTAGATTTGGTGTTACTAGTAGCTTTGCTGCTAATTCTACTTCTTTTACAGCCGATGCTTATGTCGCTATGGTAATTGATATAGATGCCTCTCAAACTGATATAGCTTTATATCAACAAAGAGGAAATATTAAAATTGATGCCTCCGACGATATTTTTATTTATGTTTAATATTTAATTAAAAAAGTTATGTCTTTATTAGATAAAATATCTTACCAAAAACCCACTCCCGATAATTTGGAGAAACAAGAAATAGAATTTATATTAAATACTATTAAAGAATCTACTTTCAAAGGTAAAGATTTAGATATGCTTTACAAAGTAGTAGTTAAGTTACAAAACCAATACGTTAATATAAAATGAGTTATACAGTTGAAGAATTAAGTGTACTAAGAGAATCATTAAACCATATAACCATAAAAGGATCAGATGCTCAAAGAGTTGCTTCTTTACAAGCAAAATTAGAAACAAATATTTCCGACCTAAATAAAACAAAAACAAAGAGGATCACAAATAAGTGATCTTTTTTATGTATTTATACTAAATTGTTGGCCCGTAAGGGAAGTGGACACCGCACTTTTGGTGTAGCCAACCACAATATAAAAAAGTATGCCTAACTGGAAAAAAATAATAACCTCAGGCAGTAATGCCTTACTAAATGACATAACTGCATCAGGTAATATCAGTGGCTCACTTACGGGTTCATTTAAACACCTTAAAGCTACAACAATTGAAGGTAATTCACCTCTTACTATTAAAAATGTAACTGAATTAACATTTCTTAGTTCATCTGTACAATTTGGCAATGATTCTAATCTTTTTGGTAACCCTGTATTTCATGGTGAAATTAATATTATTAGTGGAGCAGCAATGCTTGATGAAGTTGATCAAGTTATTTTTAGATCCACTAATGACTCTCAACCGGCAAATGGTCGCCTTCAAATGGGTGATGCATCAACTCCCCTTGATATAAGAGGTAAAACTACTAATTTATCTGGTTCTATTTTTATAGACACTACACTTGTTAGAAATATTACGGGATCAACAGTTGCGGATGGGGCAACTGTATTTGATTTTGGGGATTATGACGCAGTTCATGCTGAGTATAAAATTAAAAGTGGTTCTAATCTTAGAACGGGAACTGCTATAGGATGTTTTGATGGATCAGCCGTAGACTTTACGGAAACCTCAATTCACGGTATAGGAGATACTTCAGATGCATCTTTTAGATTTATAAATGATGGCAGGCTTGTATTAGATACATCTGGAATTTACACATTTAATGTTATAGCTAAAGCTTTATAAATTTTTTAATATTTATAAACAAACAACATGGCAAATACTCCAATCTGGCCCGGCTCTAGTTCATTTTTCCCAGGAGATACACCTTTTGGGTTTTACGATAATGATGTAGATTTTCAAAGTGATGCTGATAAAGTAGCAGTATTTTGTGCTAGACGCTTGGGATTTCCTCTAACTGATATCGAATTACAGGATATTAGTTTCTATGCAGCTTTTGAAGAAGCAGTAACAACTTATGGTAATGAAGTGTATGCTTTTAAAGCAAGCGAAAATTATCTTTCATTAGAAGGGTCTCCTACAGGATCTGATTTAAATTATAAACTTCAAAGACCTAATTTAGGTGCAGTTGTTCGTATTGCTGAACAGTATGGTGAAGAAGCAGGTGTTGGGGGAACTGTTGATTGGAGGACAGGTAGTTTAGATTTAACTAAAGGCCAACAAGTATATGATATGAATGATTGGGCGGTCTCCCAGAGTATAAATAATGGAGATTTAGAAATTAAAGAAATATTATATCAAGCACCACCTGCAGTTGTTAGATATTTTGACCCTTATGCGGGTACTGGTACTGATGTCCAGGGACTACTTGACGCTTTTGGATTTGGTAATTACACCCCAGGTATTAACTTTTTATTAATGCCTATTAATTATGATTTATCTAAAATTCAAGCTATTAATTTCAATGATATGATTAGAAAATCTAATTATAGTTTTGAATTAATTAATAATAAATTAAGACTTTTTCCTATACCCAATAAAGCCTATACATTACATTTTAAATATATTTTAAAATCTGATAGAAATAGAGCAACTGTAAGTGGTAGTTTAGGGACGGGTGTTGTAACAGACATATCTACTGTGCCCTATGATAATCCTACTTATGAATATATTAACTCTATTGGTAGACAATGGGTTTTTGAATACACCTTAGCTTTAGCTAAAGAAATGTTAGGTTATATTAGAGGTAAATATGGTACAGTCCCTATCCCGGGATCAGAAGTTACACTGAATCAAGCAGATCTTATTACAGCAGCCACATCAGAAAAAACAGCATTGTTAGAAAGATTAAGATCATATTTAGATGAAACTTCTCGTAATAAATTATTAGAAAAGAAAGCAGCAAATTCTGAATTTGTGCAAAAAGACTTAAGCTCAGTACCTTACACTATTTATATTGGCTAATGGCACTATTTGGAAGACAACGTGATATAGATCTATTCACAACAATTAATAGAGAATTGTTAGGGGATGTTATTACCCAACAATGTGCATTTTATAAATTTGCTTTAGAAAAAACCTCAGTAAACATATATGGTGAAGCAGCTGATGGGGCTTTTTACGATGGCCCTACATTATTTAACTGCCTAATAGAAAGATCAGACCAAGAATTCCCAGAAAGTGACTTAGGTATAGATTTTAATTGGGGAATTACCTTTAAATTTTTACGTGAAGATTTAAAAGATGCTAATGTAGTACCTCAAGTAGGTGATATTATTTTATATTATAATGGTTATTATGAAGTTGAATCAACTAACGCTAACCAGTATATCTTAGGTAAGAACCCAGACTATCCTTACAATACTAATCCTCTTAATCCTGGATTAGAACAATTTGGTGCCAATTACTCAATTATTTGTAATACGGTTTACGTTCCTGGTGATAAACCCGGTATAACTAGAGAAAGATTATAATGGCAACTAAAGGAAGAATACCGATACCAAAAACTCAAGCTGAAATAGCTAATGGGTTTGTTGAACCTTTTGATACTCAGAGAGGTAATCCCAACCAATCTCGGGATTTAAATAGAGGAGATAAAACTTCTTACAGAGATGATACTACTAAACCCTTTTCTATAGGAATTAAAGATATAGATGAATCTATTGTTTTTTATTTTAAAAATGTTATTAAACCTTTTGTAGTCCAAAATGGCCAACGTATTGAAGTTCCTGTAATGTATGGTGCCCCCGAAAGGTGGAAATCAATACAACGTGATGGGTTTATAAGAGATGATAAAGGTGCTCTTATGGCCCCCATGATTATGTTTAAACGTAATACCTTATCTCCTGTAAGGGGGATGTATAATAAAATAGACGCTAATAGACCTGTCAATATAGCTTACACTCAGACAGCATACAATAAACAAAATGCATATGATAAGTTTAATATTTTAAACAATAGAAAACCTATTAAAGAATTCCACACTGTTGTAGTCCCAGATTATGTAACCATGACTTATAGTTGTATAGTTTACACTTACTACGTAGAACAACTTAACAAAATAGTTGAATCTATTAATTATGCTGCTAACTCTTACTGGGGTAATCCTGATAGGTTTAAATTTAAAGCTAATATAGATAGCTTTACTACTATTACGGAACTTACTGCGGGAAATGATAGAACAGTAAGAGCTAATTTTGACATAAATCTTAATGGATATATCATACCAGATATTCCACAAAAAGATCTTACAGTAGATAAAAAAAGATTCAGTAAGGGTCAAGTTGTAATACAACAAGAAACAGTTTCTAATTTTGACCAATTAGATAGAGACCAAATAAACACAAGAAATCCCCAAAATACTGATACTAGTATTTCTTGAGAAAAAAATTGATATTTATCAACAAATGGTTTTAGAAAAAATATTAATATTTATTTGAAATGAGTGAACAAATCAAGCTATCTCAAGAAGAATTAAATTCTATTAAGCAGTTACAACAACAACAAGAAAACTTAATAACTAAGTTTGGTAAATTAGAATACCAAATTCAATTATTAGAGTTACAAAAAGATCAATTAGTGAAAGCTATTGATGAGTTGCAACAAGATGAAAATAAAATTGGAAAAGGATTAACACAAAAATATGGAAACGGCACCGTTAATTTAGATTCGGGAACGTTTACAAAAACTGAGTAAAAAATTAATACAACAATAAAATGGCAGAACAAATAGTATCACCTGGAGTCTTTACAAGAGAAAACGACCAGTCATTTATCACCCAGCAGCCCGTTACAGTAGGAGCTGCTATCTTGGGCCCCACAGTTAAAGGACCAGTAGAGGCCCCAACTGTAGTTACTTCTTATAGTGAGTTTAAAAATAAATTTGGATCTTATTTTGTAAGTAATTCCCAAACTTATTCTTTCCTTACTTCAATTTCGGCCTATAATTACTTCCAAAATGGAGGTGAATCATTACTTGTAACTAGAGTTCAATCGGGTAGCTGGACTGAAGCTTCTTCATCTCAAGTTTCTAACAATGCAACTGTAACAGGAGGAGCTGAAGCCACAGGAAGTGAAACAATTTCAGCTGTTTTTGCTGACGGTACTGAAGCTAGAATTACCGATGGTACTAAAGTATACAGATTTATTGCTTCAGGAAACCCAATTCCTCAAGATGATGTAGATGGTGATTTATATTTCTTCTCTACAGGCTCCACTGCAACTCTTACTGCAACTAATTTAGCCGCAGAAATTAATAAAGCTCTTTCAGGATCTTTAGCCTCAGCAAGCGTTGATTTAGTAGTAGCCTCCACCGACACCACTACTTTAATATTATCAGCTTCTGCTGTTGGAACTCCATCCAATGGAATTACTTTAGCTACAGGTTCAGCTGCGGATTTCTCAACTCAAATAACTTTAGAGGGAGGTGTAAATGGAACTGGAAACTCTAATTCATTCACTTTAAAAACTATCTCAGAAGGTATTATTCAGAATAGTGAATCAACAGTAGCTGCAGATGGTTCTTTACCTTCAGGTTCTGCGGATAATGTTAGATGGGAAATTACATCAGCAGATTCAAGTTCTGGTGTATTTACTCTTAATATTAGAAGAGGTGATGATCTTACAAATGAAAAAACAATTTTAGAAACATTTGCTAATATTTCCCTTGACCCCGAACAAGATAACTATATTGCTAAAGCAATAGGTGATTACCGTCGAGTTATTGCAACAGATGGTACTGTTAGTTACCTTAAAGTAGAAGGAGAATATCCTAATGTTAGTAAGTATGTTTATGTTGCTGAAGTAAAAACCCCAACAGCTGGTTTCTTTGATAATTCTGGAAATGCTAAAGCTGAATTAAAAACCTCAATCCCCATAGTTCAAAGTGGTGTATTTGGAGGAGCTACAGGAACCATTTTAACTGGTGAAGGTAATTACTTTGATAATATTACAAGTGCCGACTCTCAGGGTCTTGTTGGAGGAAATTACGATACTGCTATTAGCTTATTAAATAATAAAGATGAATATCAATATAATGTAATTACAGCTCCTGGATTGATCCACAGCCTTGCAAACCATACTTCTACTTTGAATACTTTAATCACAAATACTCAAAATAGAGGAGATGCTATTGCAGTGGTAGATATTGAAGATTATGGTGCTACAGTAAGTGCTGCAGTAACTGCAGCCCAGAACTTGAATTCATCATATGCTGCTGCTTATTGGCCTTGGGTACAAATCCAAAACCCAGATACTGGTAAATTGAATTTTGTCCCAGCTTCTACTCTGATCCCTGGCGTTTATGCCTTTAACGATGCTAATGCTGAACCATGGTTCGCCCCAGCAGGTATTAACAGAGGTGGTTTAGATACAGTAATTAGACCAGAAAGAAAATTAACTAAGAGCAACAGAGATACTTTATACGAAGCTAATGTAAACCCAATTGCTAGCTTCCCGGCAAACGGAACTGTAGTATTTGGTCAAAAGACATTACAAAAGAAGGCATCTGCGCTTGATCGTGTAAATGTTAGAAGGTTATTAATTGCTCTTAAGAGTTTTATTGGTCAAACAGCTAATAACTTAGTATTTGAACAAAACTCAGCAGCTACTAGAAATAGCTTCTTAGCATCAGTTAACCCATACCTCGAAAGTGTACAACAAAGACAAGGTGTTTATGCCTTCAAGGTAGTAATGGATGATACGAATAACACTCCAGATGTAGTAGACAGAAACCAATTAGTGGGTCAGATTTTCTTACAACCAACAAGAACAGCTGAATTCATTATTTTAGATTTCAACGTATTACCAACAGGAGCTGAATTCTCATCATAATAAAAATAGAAATTGTAATATTTATTAATAAAAACAACAATGGCAGTATTAGATCCAAACGAAGTATTCTTCACCCCATTTGAACCAAAACAACAAAATAGATTTGTTTTGTATGTAGATGGGTTTCCCGCTTACCTTATCAAAGGATTAGGAGCGATAACAGTCTCTCAGGGCACAGTTAATTTAAATCACATTAATATCCAAAGAAACCTTAAAGGTAAAACTACTTGGGGTACTATCTCAATGACATTATTTGATGCTATTACGCCTTCTGGGGCACAAGCAACAATGGAATGGGTTAGATTACACCATGAGTCAGTTACAGGTAGAGACGGCTATTCAGATTTTTATAAGAAAGATCTAACAGTTAATGTCTTGGGTCCTGTAGGGGATGTTGTTTCTGAATGGATTATTAAGGGTGCCTTTATTACCGAAGCTTCGTTTGGTGAATATAATTATGATAATGAAGGTGCTGTTGAAATTTCTATGACAGTACAACCTGATTACTGCGTATTGAACTTCTAATACAAGTCCAAAAACAAATATAAAAAGAAAGGCGTACTTATGTACGCCTTCTTTGTTTTTTATATATTTATATCAAACAAATAAAGTTATTAACAATGAGTGAATTTAATTTACCTACCGAAGTGGTAGAATTGCCTTCAAAAGGTTTAGTATATCCCGAAGGTCATCCCTTAAGAGAAGGGAAAATTGAGATTAAGTATATGACTGCTAAAGAAGAGGATATACTTACAAACCAAGCTTATATAGAAAAAGGTACAGTATTAGACGAACTCTTAAAATCAGTAATTGTTAGTAAAATTAACGTTAAAGATTTAATTGTAGGAGATAAAAATGCTGCACTAATTGCTACTCGAGTTTTAGGATATGGTAAAGATTATTCATTTTCATACTTAGGAGATAGCCACGATGTTGATCTTTCTACATTAGAAAATAAAGAATTCGATGAAACTCAATTAACTGAAGGTAATAAGTTTTTTTATACTTTACCTCATAGTAATATAGATGTTACATTTAAAATCCTAGATGGTCACGACGAAACTAAAATAGAAAAAGAGATTCAAGGATTAAAAAAGTTAAACAAAAATGCTTCCCCTGAACTTTCTACTAGATTAAAATATATTATTACATCTGTAAATGGAGATAATGAATCCAAAACAGTTCGTAACTTTGTAGAAAATGGATTGCTAGCCCGCGATTCAAGAGCATTAAGAAACCATCTTAAAGAAGTCCAACCGGATGTAGATTTAACCTACACCACAGATAGTAACGAGGAGATTACTATTCCAATTGGACTTAGCTTTTTTTGGCCTGACTTCTGACGCCATCCCCCTAGTTAGGCGTAATTTATTTAAGCAAATCCATGAGATAGTATTCCATGGTAAAGGAGGATATTCTTGGAATGATGTGTATAATATGCCTGTTTGGTTAAGACGATTTACTTTTAAGGAAATTCAAGGGTTTTACGAAGAAGAAAAAGCCCAATATGATAAGGCTACTTCTAAAGGTACTAGTACCCTTATAGATTCCTCAGGAAAAGTTAACAAATCACAATTTGCTAATGTTTCCCCAAAAAAGTCCTCATTTAAAACATCGCCATAATAAAAATAAATTTTTTGAATATTTATTAACATGGCTACCCCCCAAGAAATCCAAAGACTATTAAATGACATTCAACAACAGTATGATCGTTTAGGGAAAACAAACCCGTTTAAGGATTTTGATCCCTCTAAAATATCGGATGCACGCGCTGCTACTCAACAATTAGAAGCTGGTCTTAGAGATGTTAATCGTAGAATAAACGATTTAAATAATGATATGGATGGGGTTGTATCTGCTTTTCAATCAACAGTAGATGAAATAAAAAAACAAAATTCGGCTTTAGGAAACTCTACTAAAGCTTTAAGTGGCCTTCAAAGTATTGCTCAAAAATTATTATATGACCAACAAGGCATATCTAAATTAAATACCAAACAACTTACTTCTCTTAAGGAACAAGCAAAACAGAAAGAAGC
>Ga0209630_10000799_pt1 | contig 35663 bp, 23 predicted proteins | sample COG_01_FD_184745 | JGI IMG/M metagenome (GOLD analysis project Ga0209630, IMG submission 184745) | Pelagic Microbial community sample from North Sea - COGITO 998_met_01 (SPAdes) (version 2) | ecosystem: Environmental > Aquatic > Marine > Neritic zone/Coastal water | place: Helgoland, sampling...
CTTGCAATTCCACCATATATATCATTTTGGTGATGATATGAATATGTCGTTCTTCTTTGCACGGTATTATGTCCGCTAGACCCGCGTCAAGTTTCCAGAATAAATACACGGAAAAAAACCCGGTTCCTGCGCCAGGGTCCAGCCAAGTTGCGCGTGGGTTCGTAAAATCCTCCTTCGTAAGCATTCCGAACATACGCTCAATCAGAGAATACGGCGTAAAAATCTCTCCGTATTGCTCGCGTTTTTCCCTTGAAGACCATAGCATCTGGTTATCTTTATTAAATTCTGAATTAGTCAATGACATATAATCTAGAACTATATGTAATTTATCTTAGAATATCTCACAAGAAAAAATCCTTTCGGATTCTTCTTTGTATGTTTTTATGTTTTTTCATTTTTATGTTTTTATATGTGGTATAGTGCGTCGTGACTTACCCAACCGCGTTGAACTCCTGCGTTAGATCAATCACTACACTCTCATCAAACGGGTAGTGATTCGTCGTATAATTATGCTGAGGAGTAACTGGCGTTCCACCAGTGATATGATTGTTAGGTGGCGTTACCATAACCACATCGTCGTCAGAATAGTCATATTCAGTGTCCTCGTCACTAACCAGCGACGGAATAGACGAGTCATCAGATTCGCTCTCCGTCTCATACGAGCTATCGCTATCGCTAGCGCTCACGAGCGATGGCATGGAAGAGTGCGTCTCCGAGTCGGTGTCATTCGCCACCATCGCCGTTTGCTCTACAATTTCCTCCATCGTTGGCGCATTATCGTTATTGTTAAGCCACGCAGGCTCGCCCTCGTTCATTCCCGTATTCACCGCGTGCGCCCATAGCGGTGCGATAATGCTGTAGTGCCAGTTAAGCTGTGTGTAAGTCACGTTGTTCCAGTAGGCAACATTGTTCTGAATTTGGACGATTTGCTCTTCAAGAGCCACGACCCGCTCTTGGAGCGCAGCATTCGCGACGACTTCTTCCTGCGTTAGCGGGTTGTGATTCTTGAGGAGAATCCAGTACCAGGGATCGTCGTAGATAAGCCTCGCACACTGCTCCGAGTTGTAGATTCGCGCTTGGATGTTCCGCGTGGCCGCATTGTCCTCCCACATCTCAAAATGGAGGAACGCTTGGTAGTATTTCACGCCGTTCGCGCTAGACTTTTCAAGAAAGTCAACCCGACTGATGGTGCCAATATCCAGCATCTTAAATTTGTCGGCAATCATCTCCCGCGAAGCCCACTCGGGGACAACGCGCGGGATGAAGAGCGAAAGCTTGTTATTGAAGGTCATGCCAGTAGTCATTGTTGTAATTGTCGTAATTATAATGTGGAGGTTTGATTTCAATTTTTTATCAAACACTTAAAAACATACGAATCCGAAAACCCAGATTCTATGACTAGTCCTCTAATGTATATATATATCAGAAACGATATTACAATCATACGCACAGGCAAGCTCTCCATGGTAGACGAGGTCTACAGCCTCGCCCGGAGGAACCGAGATTATATTTTCTATAAAATGAATGATGCCATTATTTTGACCTCCTTTCTTAATAACGTAATCGAACTCCTTTGTAAATTCATGGAGATCGCGACTGAAAATAGCATCGCAACACCTATATTGTTTGTCGTCGGTTCTGCATCCATCCATAAGAAATGGAATGTAGCACGATGCGACAAGACAATCTATAAGCTCCTCCTTGCTGTCCCAATTTATTACCATTTTACATTTCCGATCATTATTCGCAGCACACAATATAATACCAAGTTTCCCGCTAGCTATCTCATGAATATTTGTAGGTAAGCATTCGGTCATTGTGGAACGTATCAGCGGTTCCAGAGCACATAGGTTACAGCAACGCGCCGTGTTATAAAATAGTTCCATAATTCCATGCGTATTAGAATTAGGTAATAACAATAACACCGCGACTAAACTACCAGCACTATATCCAGCAATAAATTTCGGTGTAATTTGTCTCATCATTTGCTTGCCATATCCAAAGGAATACCAAAATGCCGGAAATCCGCCACCCTCAATAAGTAATTTTTCTATGCGATTGTTTGAAGTAGTCATAATATGTATATATATGTATTAATACATATATTATCGTCTATATATATTATCGTCTATATATATTATGACTAGTTCAAGCGAGAGAACGAAAAAAAAAGCGTCACAAGCAATATATAATGAATTAGCAACTAATGTGCGAAATAATCATAATGTCGCACCAGTAAAAAAAAATGGGTATACCTACAATTCTCTTGGAATTACCCGATATGATTCTGCTAGCACTAATAAAAATCAGACCGCAATTTCTAACTACGGTAGCTACTCAGAACGAACGAATCTAAAACTAGGAAAACAATTTTCAAACAGCGCAATTAATGGAACTGAAAGTCTTAAATATGATATTCGTGCTGGGAATTTAATGCAAGTTAAATACAATACTGGAAATTATAGCGCTCCATTGCTCTCTACGGGTGATTTGGATGTCGCAGACGGAAAGCTAATGAGAAACGACTTTATTCCATACGGAACAACCATAGATTATCCTGGATTCATAACCGATTATTCAAATAATATATTTAAAACATCCGGAGTTGGCACAAGCGATAATCAGCAGCAACATTGGATACGAAACCTCACAACATTGCAAAACAACGGCTCACAACAGTGGAATAAATTAAACGCTTCGCAGCAGATGACTGGATTTTCACTAACGTCGCCTATTCTATTGTGGACCGCATTTGAGATAAATATTACAGAGGATCCCTCTGACGTATCTGGATACATTTTTAACGGAATTCATCGCAAAGGCGAATTGAAAAATATCATAAACCCGACATTATACTATGACGTGAATGATCATATTAATTTTAAAGTCAATTTATCGCAAGAATACGACATAAGTATAAATACTTCAAACGCAGATAAAATACCACTTGCTAATGCGGATATTAATTATGGAAATGGAATAATTGAATGGAACCCTAAGAAGTCGGGCGTTTTTTTTTACAGCGGAGATTACTATTATAGTGATATTAATAATAAGCCAAAGGATATGATTGGTAAAATAGTAATCGGTAATATCAGCAGCGGACCAAATGGTTCAACTAGAGGGGGCGGCTCGTCTGGCTCGTCTGGCTCCACCAGTTCTAATGGTTATCAGAATTAATATAGCTTGGTAAATTCCATCGTCAACGACCAATCCATGTTATTTAAATCTATTATACGCCCATATTCGTCAAATAATTTTATAGTCAGTTTATCAATATTTACGGCATTATAGTAATTCCGTGGTGTTCTACGATGTGTGATATATCCAGTTTCACGAGACGTCAAGTCGTGTCCTAGTTTAATGGGGGCCAAAGAGATACGTGTCATAATTTTCTTATCTAGAATATTATCATTAAATGCCACAATTAACGGTGGGTGACTATCGTTTTTATATTCTTCAATTGAAAGATAGCCATATCTAATAGAGTTTATGAAACCAATGCCCTCGGATACCGCCGAAATGGGGGTGTATATTGTAACTGGCGTGATGCCGCCCATTACATATTCGGCCGCGCGAAATCCGAGCGCCCATCCTAACCGCGTATAAATACTAGTTTCCGTGTCTAAGTTTCCGTCGTTATCTACATTGAATCGTAACCCCGATACTCTATTCTTGTTTATAGTTTCGTCATTCGCTAGTTTACTCGCAAAAACCGATTTTCCGGTAATATTGTTAATTTTGAATCTAATGTCACTATTATCGCTGGAGACATACTTATTATTGAGATAGTCTCCCATATTTGTAGATGCAAATCGGTAAAAACGCCCATTCTCGTCAATGGCTCCAGGTGCGGCCACCATAATTGCGTCGTTCATACTCTTTTCGGTTAGTATTTTAGTAGTCATCCACGAACGCGTATCGTAATTTCCGTCCATCAACCGAACGCGCCACGCTCGTCTTACGGGCGTAAACCCCAAAATATTCTCTCCGTCGTTACCGATATAATCAAGCGAGGCAATAGGCGTCTCTTGGTATTCGGCATCAATTCCATTGCGCACGTTATCATAATTGGTAATCTTTGTATCAGAGTCGCTAATAATAAGCATCGTACTGTTTCCAAGATTATTTGATATTGAGTAAAACGTCATAGGCATCTCCATTGCGATTATAGACATTTGAATTACATTGTTTTGTCTTTCGGAAATATTGAACGTGTAGTTGGTAGATAACGTGGTGTAGTAATTATCGCGATGTCGCGAGTCAATGCTAATGGTTTGCTTTATCGTCTTTGTCTTTGTAATATCGCCGTAAATTCCATTAGGTAGTGGTTGATAAAGCCTTTCATAATCCTTGCTATATTCGGGCCTCTGTTTTTGTGTAATTATCACACTATTTTCATCGGTTTTAGAAACTTTATTACCCATTCCAACAAAACCCTCTTTATTATTCTCGTCCTCATCTGGATCAATCTTACGATATCCTATGAACGGACTAGTGCTAGATGAAGTAGCATTACTATTGGCATTACTATTGGCATTACTATTGGCATTACTATTGGCATTACTATTGGCATTTCTATTGGCATTACTATTGGCATTTCTATTGGCATTATCCGCAATGCGGTCGTCTACTTCCGCAAGTGTAGTATCCGCATCTATAATATCATAATTATCTATTTCAATTGTTGCTATATATGATAGTAAATCTGCTTCTCCTTCCGTTTCATCTTCTACTAGAATAGTAGTAAGCGATAGGAATATATTAATTAATGCGTTGATGTAATATTCATAATTAATTTCATACTCATTAATTATAGGATAAGAAGGCGACAAGTTTTCAGATGAAAGACCAGGAGGCAATACCTTTTTTTGATAGATATCTCCTACGTAAACGAGAACATTGAAATTGAAAATGGTTTGTACCTCTGTCTCATTATCATCCAACAAAAAAAGTCGTTTTCTATTATTCTGCTCATTCGGTTGTAGTAGACCCTGGCCAATATTACTACCCTCTTCGGTTACCGATCTAATAAATTCATTCAAGTCTTTTCTAGAAGCATTTTCAATATTTTCAAAATTATAGTACGATTCGTTGATAGAAAGCGCCGTATCATAAAATCGTTGTATTGGCTCCGTATAATAATTCTCCATTTATTATATATATATCTCTTTTTACAAATCCTTTTTATCCTTTTTATCATTTTCATCCATCAACATAACGGCCATTGCCGCATAATTATGCAAGTCAATGAGCGTATCCCTAATTTTTTCATCTTCCACAAGAGCAATGCCGTTTTTGGTTATTGACTGGAGGCGCTGAATCTTGTCCCCAATACGAACCAGCACTCCTACAGGACCATATGTAGCAAACGCATCTCCATAATCCTTGTTTTTATTTACAAATAGCGTTCTTGCTTCCAATTGAACAAGGTCAAGCTGGTTAACACGGTCCGTCATTTACATTGATATAAATAGCATTGTTTATATCAATTTTATTATCGTCATTCAATAGACCTAATGTGAAAATAATTTAGTTACAACCTTTACATGGTTTTGAGTGCATAAGGTCATATAAGTCTATCGTCAACTTTCCCTTGCGGTAATTAGACGATATCTTCATAGAGTTTGGCACAAATGTTTGTGCTACATTCTGGTTTTTTATTGGTTCGTTCGTTGACGAGGCTACTTGATATCCTGATGTTAATATCATTCCCATTCTACCACTCATCTACTATAATAAAATATTTAATTAGGACATATCGCAGCACAATCGGACGACGCATTAGAAATCATTCCATACATTTTAGTTTTGTTTCCGTATTTCGCATTGGTTGCGGAAGTTGCTTCTGTAAGTAGATTGCCGCCCTTTTTTCTTGCTAAATACCGGTCGTAAGATGCGTGTTTAACCGCCACCGTTCCGTCAGCGTCAGTGGAACCAGCCACGACTAACGCGGAGAGGTTCATTGAATAGCTAGAGGCGGGGGTTCTTACTTGATTCCACATTCGCTTCTGTTTCATATCCTCGGGCTCTTTCATCGCCTTAGAAATAGGCGCGGGCTTGCTAACTATATATTGCTCTCCCGAACAATCACATGTATAATTAACATAAGTAGTCATTCTATATAAAATTGATTATATTTTTAATTATCAACGAACAAATATTAAATGAACTACTCTTGCGACTATTGCAATAAAATATATAAACGCAAATACCATTTTGACAGGCATGTTCTCGTGTGTAAGGTTATATCAATATCAACTGGCGATTTAGAGATTAAATGTCAAGAAAGAGCAGATACATTCACACCCGAAGAGACATCAAAATTGATACTTGACCTCTACAAGCGCGTCACCGATGCGGAAACCCGTCTCCGCCAAATAACGGTGACCGAGAGAAAAAAAATCAATATTATAGATTGGCTTAACACAAAAGCGGAAACGCCCGAAATTTCATTTTATGAATGGCTTGACTTGATAGCAATAGACAAATTCGGTCTGGAGCTAATCTTCAGCAACGACTATATTGAAGGTATGCTTCTAATTTTAGAACCCCATTTAACAGAAGAGAATATTCCCATTAAAGCATTTGATAAGAAGAGCAATCAACTGTATATTTACACTGATAAATGGATTCAGGTGTCTACAAATGAGTTTAACGGAATTCTCCGCATATTTTCAAAGAAAGTTATGGCTCGCGGTCTACTTTGGAATAACGAAAATATAAATAATAACACGGAGGAATTCGGAAATAATATGCCTATATTTATTAAAAAATTAAATGGAGGAAATTTTAAAAAAGAACGCATTTCTTCTGCCTTGAGAAAAGGAATATATAATAAGATAAAGGTAGAGATTCACAATGTTATTGAATGCGAGTTTGTCTAATATCACGCGTCAAGCGACCACGTATGGACGTGGTTTGCGATTATTATTTCCTCATCGAAGTCTGATAGGTCTCCCCGAATATTTTTCAAATAGTCCTTTATATACGGCTCTCCGGTTAACATAAGTTCGCTGGGACTATAATTTGGAGATATATCAACGACTAGAATTTTTTCGCGGGCAATAAGTTTCAGTTTCTCAATTATGTTAATTCTATGCTCTTGAGGAACTTCGTGAAATAAGAACATCATCGTAACAATATCGTATTGCTTATCGGGAACCCATTCCTCAATGTGTCCTTGTTCAAAATCTTTATTCGGAAAAATAGCTTTGGCGGTGGAGAGCATCTCATTGCTCACATCCAGACCTTTGCTGCCATGTGTAGCCGACGTAGAGAATCCAGTTCCGCACCCGACGTCCAGTATGGTCTTGTCTGCGCCCTCCGCGTCAACGATTTCCTTCCGCAGATTCCTGCCGTAAATGGTAGTGTCCGTGTATAGCGTGAAAAGCGGAGCAATGAGCGAGTGCACCGACCCCAACGTGCCATGATTTCCGAAGTTGTGAATTCGCGGGTCATACGGATAAAGACGTGGATCCCACGCATCACATACATCCAGCGATAAAAAAATGAATAATAAATTTTTAATAAAGTTCAACATTAGATATATACGCATATAATATATTTATATATATTTATATATATTTATAAATAACACTAGACCATCTACTCTAACTCATCAGGTGTTACAATCGCAACCCCCAGTTTTGTAGCCCTTTCTATTTTCGCGCTTTTCGCGTTTTTATCTTTCACAATGACAAAATCGGTCTTTTTAGTAACGACGGATGTCTCCCTCGCTCCGTATTTTTTCAGCTTGTCTGAAAGGTCGGAATCGCGGAACCCAGTAATCACGTATTTTTTCCCGTATAGTGGATGTGACGTATCGGCACTTTCCATCTTTTCGGGTATCAGTTTCGCTTGTAGTCCGGCTTCCTGTATCCAATTCTGAAACGCCGGAAGGAACTCAACGAATTTCCGCGCCGATTTCTCAGCCATCCCGTCAATTAGTTTCACTCTTTCTATTTTCTCCTCGTTACTTATTTTTGTGGTTAATATGGTTGGCTCCTCGTCCAATATAAGCTGAAATCGCTTGACCGCAAATCCGCGACCGAATATATTAGTGGCCTGCATTAGCTCTGGCAACGCCACCGTCTTCAGCTTTTCGGCAATCCCCACGCTTATTTTGGTAGACAGCTTATCTTTGAACCCGTCAATCGTGAGGAAGTCCTCCTTGGTCATTCTAATTATTTTCGGTATCGTATCAAATCCGGCACCGCTGATACGTTTGACATTTCCGTCACTCAGACCGTCCACGCCAAGGATACGAAAGAACCCAGTGATAGTCTTATTTCTCACAATGTCGTCGTCGTCCTTGTTCTTCAGCATAACGTCCACATTTGTTTCGTTCCAGATATATGGCTGTGTAGGCATTTTTGGTGAGGTGGCGGGCTGTATCACCTCCGTAATATGAGGTATCACGTCGCCCGACCGAATCAACGCGATGAGCGCGCCTATACCAATACTATTGTCTTTGATGAATTTTCCGTTGAAACCGGTGGCGTATGAAATAGACACTCCTCCCAGAGTAATCGGCTCAATCTGGACGCGCGGTTTCAAGTAGCCGTCCTTACTAGGCGTCCACAGCACATCCAACACCTTGGCCTCGGCCTTTTGATCAGACAATACCATCTTGAATGCGAACGCATGGTCGGGATTGCCCGTCTCGCGTTCGTATAACTTATCATCAATACATATTACACCGTCAATCTCGTACCGATACTCGTCGCGCCATTTGACAAGAAGGTCGGATAGCGCATCGTTTGTTACGTCAGCTCGCGTTTCGTTCTCAACAATAATGACGCTTTCGCTAAGGTGCGACAGCTGTTTTGATGGCGACATTACCGGTTTAATTACTTCATAAACCACAAAATCAATGTCGTTGAATTTCTCATCGTCTATTGTCTTTTGATTTACTGCACCAGCGACAAAGTTGCGAGGGTTCGCAAACGAACTCTTGTATTTATCCTTAAATATATTCTTGTCGATGATAAACTCGCCACGAAGGACTACATTCTTATCCCGCGGAAGCTTCATAAACGGAATGAGATGCGAAACATCTTGACCGACCTTTCCGTTGCCGCGCGTGTAAAGCTTTGGTTCATCGCCCTCGGTAGAGTAGAGTCCGCTAACCCCGTCCAATTTACACGACAGGACGTATGGTCCGTCGTATTTTTGTTTCCAGTTCGCAAGCGCCTTCGTATCCGGTTTAATTTTATCCATTGACCACATTTCATATGGAAGTTCAACCTTCATTTTATCGATGGCACATTTTGTGTGCCCTTCTAATGCCGCCTTATTATTAGGAAATCGCGAAAGCGTCGTTTCGCGAAGAATATCATATTCATTGTCGCTCATAATCGGCTTTGAATCGCAATAGTAGGCGTCATTCGCCTTGCGTATCATCGCGCTCAACTCTTTCTCGGAGAGAATGGTTAGCACACCAATTCCCTCTTTTCTAAACAATTCAATATTATTCGGAAGTTTTTTTTTAATAGTTATTATTTTTTTATTGGTTTTAATTTTTAGTTTTTTCGGAACAGACTTCTTTGGAGCAACGTCTCTTGCTATAATAGACCGATTGTCGATTCGCTTATCTGGTTCAAGATATTCCATTCCCAAATATTTGAAAATATCGTCTTCCGTTTTAAATACGTGATTTACCTTGTCGGTTTTCTTTCCGTTTTTCATGTGATATAGTCCGTGCTCGTTCAGAGTGTAACCGAGCGTAAGAGCACGTTGCCTTTGAGCAGTATTGAAGTTTTTGCTGCCGGTGAAATATAGAACGGCGAATGGATATTCGTCGGATGGTGTATAGAGAAAATCAACGCGCCTAGCAGGTTTACCCGGCAATTTCGTAACGGTCAGACTTTTCGTCTTTCCGCGGCTGAGAACCTCTATGATTATGTTATTCTTGATCAGCCCGTCAATAAACTCGTCAAATGTCGCCCGATTATTTGACCGACTAGACACGATAATATCAATGTCTCCTGAGGTTTTCGCGAGTCGGCGGTAAGAGCCAACTATGCTGAATTCAGAGTCAGAATGTGCGGTTTCTGCAAACACCGCATCCAATTCAGCCTTATAATCGTCAATCTCCTTGCGCGGAATTCGTTTCTCAATATCATCAAAGTATTTTACCCCTATTTTCATAGCATTAGTCAGAAGCTCTTCGTGGGCACGCAGCTGATCTATTGTAGTGATCCCCTTCTCAACAAAGTCCTTCGCCTTTTTTGGACCGATTCCGTAAACCTTAGCCAGCTGATTTACCGGGTCGTTGCGTTCTCTTTCCAACATTTCTATTTTACCTGTTTCAACATATTCGGTTAGTTTACTGATAATGTTAGCGCCTATTGGAGTCTCCGATAAATCGCTTGCATTAAATATATCACCTTCGTGGGTGATTATAATATTGATTGCCTTGCGATACCCCCGTGCTCTAAACGGCTCTGCCTTTTTCAACATAATATCTTCCAGTTCATTTAGAACGTCAATAAATTCTTCGTTGTATCGTTTCATTCTTTTAGATGGCTGTGTTTTCTTTATATCATCATCTAGTTTTAATTTTCTTTTCAATTTTATAGGCTTGTTTAACTTAATAGTTTTATGGTGTTTGCTAGGTTGCACAGTCTCCTTAACACAATATCCATATTTTTTCAACGTGCGCGTTTGGGGGTTTATGGATGTGGCACATATCTCTCCCTTGCTAGTTGTATAGCACGCGTCATGCGACTTCCATTTATATTTATATGGAAATATACACTCACCCTCTAAAATTTTCTTGTGTTTTTCTAGTTTTCCTTGTTTATTTCTTCTTGTCGCCTTCATATAAATTACGGAAATAATTATCTGAAAAGGATTTATCGTAATGCATATCAATATACTTTGTATTTGACTTCACTTTCTTGGACGACTCTGCTGGAACGCTCTTTACCGATTCTCTATAGAGAGGTATATTTTTTATATCTAACATTATAAATAAAAAATATATAATAATTATATTATGACTTTATTAACTGAAACAAATTCAAATAGTATGGTCGCAAAATATGACGGTGATATAGTTAATATAATTGCCGAAAAAGATGATGGAGATAGTAAGAAAATATATATAACCCAGTTAAGCAGAGATGATATCAAAAATATGATAGCGCAGCGTTCAAACGAGAAGCCGCTAGAGGAACGTCTTAAGAGCGACTACAAGTGCAGGTATAATTTTAGAAGGCCAACCATACATCAGCACCGCGGATATGCTAAACAATTGCTAAACTCGCTAAAAGATATGGATTTGATAATGCCGAGTCCTATAAAAAAAAGGCAAACTACTAGACGTCGTAAAAGTATCGTTCCTACAAAAACTCGCTCACGTGGGCGAGGGAAACGAGGAAAACGACGAAAACCCACGAAACGTAAACAACAAAGAAGAGGTAAATTATCAAAAACTATAAAATACACTCCTTATCCCGATAATTTTCTTCAAGAATATAAAAAAAAGGAACCAATCCGCGAAGAATTGAATGAATCTAGTTTAGATAGAAAAATTCCGATAGATAAACTTTCGGATGAGATGCCGGATACTGTTCGCAAACTAATAACTAATTCATAAAGCAGGTATCACCAATTTACTATGATCTAGACTCGCATCGTCTCATATATACGTAGTTGTGTATCAGAATAGTTCTCTATTTTGTTATTTTTTTTATATTCTTTTTCAAATTCCCTGCTTGTTTTACGCAAGTATTGTGACGATGCGTATAAAAGGTCACACGAAATATCATCATAGTAAATACATTCTATGTGACCGCATTTTCCTTGTTTAATTTTCCTAATGTATCTTAATAGGTTATGAAAATTTTCGTCTGAAAAAATTACTACGTGAACTAATAAAATTTTCTTGTTATTAGGGTCATCGTTCATAATATACTGGGATTCGCAATTAAAATAACTAGCTTCAGAACGCATCGTATCTGTATTAGTAGCCGATTGTGCAATTTCAATAGCATATCCCATTATATAATTGCTTAATATTTAATGAAATTACTCGTATACTACCATATGTAATAGTAATATGTAAGTATAATAATCACTACTTTTGTGTATTTGTATTATATATGAGTTTTTTAGATACCAAATTAATAATAACAAATACTTTGTTTGCCGAAAACGCAGAGATAACCGAGGTGATTTTACAGGACATTTCTGGTATTACAATAGAAGGTGCCAATGATTCTACTGGAACATTTATCAAAACACCATTATTAAAAACAAATACAATTGATTTTAGCAATGAAGATCTTTCATTTATTTCGTTTATAAGCGACGTATTATCAGATTTGTCTGCTGGTTTTGTTCAATTTGACGGAACAGATTTGTCGACTGTAACACTGGAGGTAAATGATTTATCAGTTAATTTTATTGAAATAAATGAAAACGGTAATGATAATGATTATGTTAATTTTATGCATGATGTATCAATAACAAACACAATAAAAGTAGAACCCTTTAAAACCAAGTTTCTCTCGGCAATAGACACTTCAATGGTAATGTATTCTGATGTATCTTCCGATGGTAAATTTAATATTGAAACACTTACTAGTAATAATTTTAATAAAAAAAGTAATCATACACAATTTATAGAAATAACACAAGATGTATCAACAAATAAACGCATAGAGGCTTTGGACGTTTCTGTTTCTAATTCAGTTAAGGTAGCAAACGATTTGTCTTTAAGCAAAATAGGTGCATATGACGATATTGTAACCTTTGTAAATGATTTGAGTATTAATGGTAATGTCGACATTAGCTCTCTATTAGCAAACAATATATATGCGCTATCCGAAAATCAAATAATAGTTGAAGAAGATTTATCTATAAATAATAACCTGTTTGTAGAAGATATTTCTTTTAATGGTGATATTTTTGGAATAGACGGATGTCTAAATGTTACAGGAAAAATTAGTTTTCCAAAAACGGTTAAAGCGAAAGAGGCTACTATTAATACCATAGAAACAAGTGATTCAGATAAAAAATTTATTTTTGATTCGGCTGTTAAAATAGAAGGTAGAATAAAGGCCACACATAAACCGAAACAATATCGGGCTTATCACAGCACCAATTATTCAGACCTCGTTATTGAACTCGGTAATAATTACGGAGAGGGTGCCTTAGGATTGCTTAGCGATTTTAGAGGTAAGGAAGATTATTTAAAAGACCAATTTTCCAACTTTGGTTCTGATTTTTCGTTAGCGAGATATGATGGAGTAGATAACATAGATAGTAATGTAGCTTCAGTCACACTTTATGTTCAAAAAAAATCTGGGTCGCTTAAGAAAATAAAGACAATTAATAAACCAATAATTTTCGGTTCAATAAAACACAATAAAGATATGGTTTACGAAGGAAACGATATTTCTTATTTACATTATGATACGGCAGATTCGTCAACCATTATTGCCAATGTAACCACTGATTTATCGTGTGATTTTTCTTACAATAGATATGAAATGATTGGGCTATCGGGTGGTATATTTCATCCTAACACCAGAAAAAATACACACTATTTTGACTTTTCGGGAACAGATCCAGAGTTTATTGACGTATCTTATATTATTGGTGATTATCACGATAATTCTGGATACACAGTAAACATTGAAAGATACCATAATCCTACCTTTGATACTTCAAAAACTCGTCTTGTAATTGTTACGCCTAGTAGTAAAGCCGCATCTGTCGATTTATCATTAAACGTAGCGGGACATGATTATACAAATTATACAATTAGAACTATAAAATTAAAGGAGGATCAAGTATTTGAAATGGCAGAGCGACCTGTGTGGGATGCAATCCGATTTAAAACGTACGATGTCTGTTTAGTGGGTATGTATCAAGATTCCGAGAATAATACGGGACACGATATAGTATTTACCGATTTTTCTTGGAACGATCTCAGTCTTAGCAATCCTATAAGCACTGCAGATACAAGGGACATTTCAAGTGCCTTTTTTGATATTAGTCTTAACCAATATTTTGGTGATAACAGTCACAATTTAAAATACACAATTGATCTCTCTGGATTTAATGTTAATACCAAATATGATGTATCATTTAACATAGATTCGACTGGTCCTTTAACAGATAGAATAGAGCTATCTGGGAATATAATTACGGTAAATACGTGTATCGATACTCATAACCCTGCTAATATTATTTCAACAGATACCTCGATAAATATAGTCCTTCATAATTATTATGAGTTTCATCCAACGGAAGACGCATCTTTCGATTTTATGGCGGCCGGTATTGGAGATACTGATATCGGTATTGCGGAGAGTGATTTATATAAAATTGTCGATACAGTTAGCTACACAAAAGATGTGTCGCGAAATATTATTTTGAGGGCAAAGGATATTATTAGAAATACGCCGCCCGTATTTACAGATATTTCTTTTTATGGAATATCTTATGAGGGTGGGCAAGCTGGATGGGACACACAATTCTACAACGATAATAGTTTTGATTATTCATTTGGAAATTTTAATGATATATGTTTTAATAAAATAGATAAAACAACCGATCCATCATTTACCTATTATATTTGGGATACGTCATCCATACGCGATAACTCTGCGTTAGAATATCGTTTAGATTTTTCCGCGATTGACCATGAAGGCTTCGATATAAGCTTTGACGTAAGCTATTTTACAGATACATCAATGACGATTGGTCTGTATAATGAAAATAAGGAAATAATAGTTAGAACCAGTGGAAATCGCGACCCTACTGAAATTGACACTTCCTTTTCAATATATGCCGACGACAATGGTGATTTTAATGGTGATAGAGATTGCTGTTATAATAGAATAGAATTAAGATTCCATCCATTTTTATACAAGTTTAAGGAATTTACATTCACACATTGTGATACTTCGGGAAGACTTGGTCCGTCATTAGTTGATTGTAGTAAATTTTATACAGATAGATATGATAATGGAGCGGAATCATATTCTCTAGACAATTGGTGGACGGACATATCATATTTAGACCAGTCATCCGACAACGGTATACAGATATGGACGGTGCCTGCTACAGGGCAATACGATATTACAATCGCTGGGGCGGGTGGCGGTCGTTCGTATTCGTACAATGAAAAATACACTGAACTTGAAGGATACGGAGCTAGATTTGACACGAGTGCTATTCTCACACGTGGAGATAAATATAGAATTCTAATAGGTCAAAAGGGTTATTTAGGTAATAAAACTACGACTAATACAGAGCTAGCAACTGGACATTCTAATTATCTTCCATATTCTTCTAGTGGTGGTGGTGCAACTTTTTTTATAAAAGATTCCCCTTTAATAGATGGAGATATAGATGAATTAATTGATATAAAGGATTTAGTTATAGCTGTCGCTGGTGGTGGCAGTGGAGGAAGAACTTGGACCCGAGATGATGAGTGGTCGAGCAAGAGAACGGTTACGGATGCTTCTATTGACACATCAACAGAGAAATTTCTTGGAAATGCTGGATTATATATCAAAGATGACATTGAAAACACCAGATCTAATATAAACCCTGACCAAAGAGCTCCAGGTAGGGGTGGTGGTTCCAATGAGACAAATGATGTTGGTGACATAGTTTTTGGTGGCGGTGGTGGCGGTGGAGGTATAATTAAACCTGGAGGATTGGCCGGACACGACGGAGATAATACTACATTTTTATCAGATAGTGCTGATCCAGATAAGGTAATGATGAAGACAGCTAATTCATTTATTGATGGCGGAACAGGAGGATATAATGTATTTTCGCCAAATTATGGGGCCAATGCGGATGCGATTGGAGATGCAAAAGAAGGAGGGTTTGGTGGCGGGGCCGCCGGTGGCGAAGGTGGCTCTGGTGGTGGTGGAGGATATGCTGGTGGCGGTAGCGATGCCTATGACGTAACCACTGGAGATAATATAAATCCTAATAATCCATCATGGGCCGGTGGCGGTAGCTCTTATTATAAATACAATATATCTGACCCATCACACAATATACCCGATATTCTTGGTTCACTCCAAGTAGATGGATATTTACATATTAGATTTAATCCATATAATAATTAGATTAAATTGTAGGTATTTAACTATTTTATTAATATATATGTCTTCCCACAGCACAACAAGCAAAATGAGTGGTGATTCTGGTGTAGATAACCCTCAAACACAAGGACGTAATAAAATAGATACACTAGTAGTATTAGATACACTTGTAGCGGAGAAAAGTGAACTAGGTGATATATCCATAAATATTAGCATTGAAACTTCCAATTTGTTTGCCGACCTATCAATGCAAGAACGAGTCGTATCAAAACATAATAATCTTGATACGTTTGGCTCTTTATATCCAGATAGAAAGATTAAAATATTGAATCCATTTTCGGCACCAATTGGATATTTTGATAAGGTGCGCGCTGGAGAAGCTTACGTGGATATCTTTGAAACTGAAACTCTTAAAATTAATGAAATTACCTCTGATGATAACAAAATTAATGTTTATAGACCGGACCTATCCTTTAATAAAAGTGTAAATACTAATAATGGAATATTTAACGGAATATACGCGTTACAAGACAATATTCAATTTGACGTTGATGTTTCTACAAACAATGAAATATCTGTTTCAGATGTTAATGTTAATAAATTACAAGGTCCTATTAAAATAAACGGAGATCTATCATTACAGAATATTCAAAATGTTAGCGATATATCTCTAACTAATAACCTAGATATTAGTCTTTTAGAGATTATTAATCTAGGTAGTTATAGTGGTGCAAAAATTATTATACATTCAGACGCTTCATTTGAAGGAATACAAGCAAACAATTTTTATGTTAACAACTTTACACAGATTGGCCCCGTTAATAGTGATCTTTCTGTAAATTTTGATTTATCTGTAAATGGTGAAACTAATTTAGCTAACTTAACGTCATCAGGTATTATAGGTATACATAACGATGCGTCTTTTGAACACCTACACATAAAGGATCTATCTGTTAATACTATTTCTACTATAACTCCAGATGAATTTCTTTTAATAAAAGGGGATGTTTCTATAAATAATTCTGACAATTTAGAGATTGAAATAGAACAAACTGTTATTAATCAACTACAAGTGGGACAACTTAATGATCTTGTTGGATTTACCAAGAGCGCATTTTCAATGGTTGAAAATAGGAATAATAAAATGACCGATTTATATTATGCCACTCCAGCAGGTAATTTCGGATCGTTGGAAATGGAAGATAATAGTATAAACGATATTTATTTTACAGACATTAGTTTATCTGAATTGTCTTATAATGATACAAATAACGCCCCTACGCGTTATAGTAAAAAATTAAATAATGTTGGCAACAGGCAACACACATTCATAATAGATGAATTGTCTTATAATGATCAATTTACAACTATTGATATTAGTAGCAAAACAACTTACGAATTAAAAATAGAATATGGCTTTGACCAAAAATATTCAGAACAGAATCATTACGATATAAGTACGAAATTAATTGTTGAGCCATGTAAGAGTGATATTAGTTATTTTTTTAAGGGGGACAACGCTCTAGAAGACTCTTCTGGTAGCGTTGGACCAAATAGTGATATTAGAAACGTTGAATTACTCTACAACACAGGATATTGTTTTACATTTCACTTTCAAACCAACATAGTTGAGGATATTTCAATGTTAATAACTTTAAGGGACAATGTCATTGGAAGCGACACTCATAAGACAAATACATCAGGTAATACTATATCAAGAATTTTAGACATTAACTGTGGTGGACCTGATGGTATAAATAATGATTTTGATGACATATACAATAATTATTAAAGGGTAATTTATCATTTTAAATAAAAACTGGTAAATTAGTAAAATATACATATTTAGTGTATTTATATTATATAATGCCAACCCGAGACTGGCAAACGAATGATTCCATGAATGACGAAACTATTGGTGAATATAATTTCGTTAATTGTATAGATATTACTAGTAAGAAAACGGAATTTAATAAATTGAAAGTTAGAGACCTTTCGTTGATTGATCCTTATTCGGATATTAGTCTTACGGTTGTTAATATTTTAAAGGCTAAGGATATATCAGTTGACGAAATAGAATTAGAAAATCATATAGATACCGATGGAGTAATTGAATTTATTAAACCAATCTACGTAGAGAATGCAAGTATCCAAGAAATACGCGCTTACGATGGTTCGTTTTCGTCAATTACTGTTGAAAATCGTATTAATTTTAGTCTCATTGAGGCAAAAACTGATAATATAATTACTATAAATAGCGATGCTTCGTTTTATAATAATATTCAGTCAAATGATATATGTGTAAATAAAATTAGTAATCGTATTAATGAACACGCGATTCATATTATGTCCGATGTTTCCATAAACAAAAAATTAAACGTTGAAGATATTTCGGTGTCTCATATTAATAAATTATATAATACAATTGTTTTTAATAGCGATGTAAGTATGAAAGATGTTTTATATGCTTCTGACTTTAGTGGAGAAATATTTCGTGTTCGTGAGTTATCAGCAAATAATATATATGGTTCAAATGACCGTATTGAATTTATTGCTGATATTTCAAATAATAATTCAATTAAAATTCAAGAGATTAGTTTGAATACGCTCGGGAAGGACAAAAGTAAGATAACTATTATGAATAATCTACTTGTAGAACATGATTTAAAAATTGGAGGAGAATTGTCGTTGAATAATTTATATACCAACAATCAATATATTAATTTCAATGATAATACTATTTTAACATATGGTATTGAAAAACCAGATATAAGTATAAACATTATTAATCCATCGGAACCACCAAATCAAAGCATAGTGAGAGACCAAAGTAATGTTTTAATTATTAATTCGGATGTTTCGTTTAATTCAACTGCTGATTTAGATTGGGTTAACTCTGCGTTTAATGTTATTGCACCATATGATTCTATAACCGATGTTATAAAAAAAAATAATGAATTTGTAACTGGGTCGTTGATAGAAATAAAGAATACTGATGATAATAACAAATCAAAGGTAAATATCTATATTAAAATAGACGACGATTCATGGCATAAAATAGTTGATGCAAATAACAGCCCTTGGTTTAAACGGTTTTCACTATCATATGAAGGTATTGATATGCTAACAGATGATATATTTAAACAGGATATTTCCAATACTAATAATCTTGATAATAAATATTTAACAATTCCTGAAAATAGTGTAACAGACATTTCGGTTGGTTTGCAAGATTATGTAAGTGATTTTAATTTTTCTAGCATTAATACTATTAAATATTATGTAAAGAAAATTAAATCCGAAGAAGATCATACTTACAATCTTAGAACAGTTGTGGAAGATCTTGAACTAGATGATTTGACTTTACTTAGAAGAAAAAATACAGGTGCTGATGCGATTAACGCTCTAAGTTATATGGAATATATGAATAGTTTTTCTGATTTTTGTTATAATTATGGTGGTGGATGGGAAGTTAGATTATCTACAGGAGATGTTGACATTTCTGACGAATTTAAAACTGATGTAACATATACAGAGATTAGCAATTTAGATATTAAGGTCCCTATTAATAATGGGTTTGATGCATCGTTTATTCTTGAAGTAAGAGATGATGTTAACGTTACTCTTAATCCTAAATTGATATATATAATAAAAGTAAATGAAGTACCTAAATGGACGGAATTAAAATTAGACGCATCTAATTATGTGCATTATTTACATAAGGGCACACAGCTAATAAATGAACCGAGGGAACACAAGCGTGAAGGACTAGTAGGTATGTATAATGATATAAGCTTCGACGTTAGTTATGATAAACCCACAATAAGTAACTATCATGATACTTCTTACTATGATTTGGATTTATCCGCCATCGATCCAGAAGGTTTTGATGTTAGTTATTATATAGAAGATAAAGACGATTTTAATGACTGGTCGTGGAATTGGTCCGCTGATAATAGCAATATATTGAAAATAAAGGTCCCTGGAGAAGGAATAAACGGTATTGATGTATCACTTGTTATTCTTGCACATGATAATAATGTTCCCGATGTTTCAAATCTTATACCTAACGATTTATATAGGGACGATGGTATAGAAACCTCTTACAATAGAACCATTATAACTTTTAGAAAAGAAAACGCACAGCCAATTTGGAATTGTATTAAATTAGGTGTGTCAAATGACCAATTTGACGAATTGGATCAATCGTGGAACGATAATATTGATACAGAAGACTCGCATCAGTTTTATGTATATTTTGAACCAGATAAGAAATATGTTCAACAGAAGAATGAAAACTTTTCAACCGATTTATCAAGTTACTTTTTAGATTTATCATCAACTGACCCCGAAGGGTTTGACAGTTCGTATTACGTTTTAGATCCCAAATCAGATATTAGTCATATTATTACAAATGATTATTCTAGAATACAGATTGATATTTCTTCTCTTCTCACTACGTATGATACGGGTTATGATATGTCGTTAGAAATAGTCAGTCAGGATGACTGGTCTTATAATTTTGTGGATAAACGGGATCATAGCAGAATTTATAACACCAGAATTTTAAATTTCAAACACATATCGTCGCGGTTGTTAGAAGAGATTGAATACCAGGATATAAGTTCCACCACCGATTCACAATTATACAATGTAAATGATAATAGTTATGAAATTCTTTATTCTAAAAATAACAAAAATATGCAAATAACACTAAGCTTCGATTATAATCAATTTCCCGTCGCATTAACAGACCTAAGTATTGTTAACACAGAGTTTTCAGAATATGATATAAGTTTGGTTCGCCAGGACGATCATAATGTTATTGATATATCAGGAATAGTCGAGGTTTATACAGATAATAATCGTGGTTACATTGATTTTTCATTTGATTTGTTATTCAAAGAGACGTTTAAATATAATTTTTTTATTACGAATTATTATTTGACCGGAGGAGACGGGTCTTTTTCTGATATAACTGCTAGTAATATCACGATTAAAGACTCCGAAGACAAGAGTAACGTAAACCCATTACTTCAAGTATTAGGAGATATAAGCGCGACAGGTAGGTTTCACGCAAATGATGGGAGTTTTAATTTAAACGTGGACATATCGAATAAGTTGATTGTTGAACAAGATATTTCCATTAATAATAGATTAGATGCTCATGATGCATCGTTCCATAACGATGTAACTATAGGCAATGATTTGCTTGTTGTAGGGGATGTTTCTATCAATTATAGACTGGATACGCACGATGCGTCGTTTCAAAACGATGTAACGATAGCAAATGATTTGGTTGTTGGAAATGACGTTTCTATTAATAATTACTTGAGTGTATATGATGCGTCGTTTCATAGTGATGCGACTATAGCTAATGATTTAATTGTAAATGAAAACGCAATGCTAGACAAAAATCATATAGTTAATGGAACCTTTAATACGGGCTATAATACCGATTGGGTCATCACTACGACTAGCGGAAGTGAGAGTACCGATACACCAAATTATATAAATTTGACTGCTGTTTCTACTATCAAGCAAGACCTATCTTTAGTTCCCGACGCCAGCTATTATGTTACTTTTGATGCGAGTGGCGCCCCATCAGGGATATCAATAAAAATTGGTGGAGAGACTATAACAACTATAGATGCATCTTACGCACCAATTTTATCCGAAACAGATGTTAAAAATTTTTCAAGCGGAATCTTTGCAAGCGAAATATCAGACGTCTCATTATGTTTTGAATCTCAAAGTAGATTTACGATTGGTAATGTAAACTTACATCGCATTACTACTTTGACGGCACCGGATGCGTCGTTCCATAACAATGTAAATGTAACAAACCATTTGCTTGTTAAAAACGATGTTTCTATTAACAACCATTTGACTGCGTTACAGGGAGGGTCGGGAATTTCACACCATTCAAACAATACAATTCCCTCACTTTTACCGTCGGGTTCTAGTAATATATCTATAGATGGAACGTGGTTACATGTTAGACATATCGTGGCGACTAATGAGGAAGAAGGGGGTATCAATGATAATCTACAAGGCGCGAACGTCGTCGGAACACCGAGCGAGAATGATTCAAACTGGACAATTAAGTTTGATAATATAGATTACGACCAAATGTTATTTTTTGCCGATGATTATAAAAAATGGGGAATAATTGAAAAAACAATTTTTTCTCCAACATTACAATCTTTAAATTTTATACAATCCTACAAAAAATCAACCGAAAGCGTGGGTGCATACGATGACGGTGATTATGATGATCAGTTATTGATAACATCACCCGCAGATAGTTCCTATATTTATGCTGACAAGCTCAGTAATACTAATATATATTTACATACGCGACCATTTGATGTATATATTCGTCTATCTCCATTATCTCCGAGCCGTGCGGTTTTTCGTAACGACGTAACTATAGCAAATGATTTGGTCGTGGAAAACGACGTTTCCATCAATACATTCTTGAGTGCTATGGATACGTCCTTCCATCACGACGTAACTATAGTCAATGATTTGGTAGTGGAGGGGGACGTTTCTATCAACCATGATTTGGATTGTTATGATGCGTCCTTCCACACCGACGTAACTATAGCAAACGACCTGGTCGTGGAAAACGACGTTTCCATCAATAATTTCTTGAGTGCTATTGATACGTCCTTCCATCGCGACGTAACTATAGCAAACGATTTGTATGTAGGGGGGGACGTTTCTATCAACCATCATTTGGATGGTTATGATGCGTCCTTTCACGCCGACGTAACTATAGCAAACGACCTGGTCGTGGAAAACGACGTTTCCATCAATAATTTCTTGAGTGTCGTGGATGCGTCCTTCCATCACGACGTAACTATAGCAAACGATTTGTATGTGGGGAGGGACGTTTCTATCAATAATTTCTTGAGTGCTATGGATAGTTCCTTTCACACCGACGTAACTATAGGAAAAAATTTGGTTGTGGAACGAGATGTTTCTATCAATAATAGACTGGATGTTTATGATGCGTCGTTCCAAAATAATGTAACTGTAGCGAAGGATTTACTAGTGATAAACGATGTATCCATTAACGGAATATTGAGCGTTGTAGATATGTCTTTTGATAATTATGATGTAAATGTAGGAAATGATATATCCTGCGGAGGAGTATTAAAAGCGTCCCAGGTTTTTGCAGGGACCGGTCCGTTCACCGAACTAGACGAACTAGATAGCAGCTATGTTTTTGTAGGGTCAAATTCTAACAGCGATGCGGTGATGCGGTTGGAGGGGACGGACGGTTCCGGGTGTGAAATCGTTGGAAGTGGTAGCGGAGACAGCCGGTTTGGTATCAACATTATTAACGATGCCGCTACATCCAAAAGTAATGCGTTGACTATATCAAAACAGGGCAATGTGGGCATTAATAATACGTCGCCCACTGTTAAATTAGATGTTGGTGGAAGTATCGCAGCAACCGATATTTCAGGGATTGGTATGGTTCCGATTGGTGGAATAATTATGTGGTCTGGCGAGTTTGAGACTATTCCTGATGGGTGGGCAAAATGTGATGATTTTGATAATGTGTTTGTTAAAGGAACTGCAACCACCAATCAATCAGTTGGTGGTGCTGACCATTGGTCACTCGAAGCAAAATACATACCGCCTCATACACACAATATACCTGGTGGCACTATTACAAATAACCAATATGACCTCGCCGGCAGCCACGTGGTCACAACCACCACCGACACGGTCAACAATACCCACACACACAGCCTCAGCGACGCCAAGCTCCACCAACACGACGACCTCACCACCAATAGTGCGGACACACACACACACACACACAACGACGCCAACACCGCCGCCAGCGGCAATCCGCACGACAAAATAACGCCGCATCCTACCTACTGGGGGTGGACGTCGAACACGACGGAGTTTGATAAATACACCACCACGCACACGGCCACTGACCACCACACCCACAACCTTGCCCAATGGATGCAAGGGGGTGGCTGGAACGACATCGGCACCAGCGCGCCTAAAACGGCATCGGCGACGCCGGCCCACACCGTCGACGTGGCCGCAACGCCGGGAGGCAGTCATGTGCACAGTCTAACTATGGAAACAACAACGACCGACTACACCGGGACCAACCCACCAAATACATCTATCCCTAATGTTCCAAAACACATGTTATTATATTTTATAGAAAGGATAAAATAATCTATAAATATTAAATCTTCGTATTTATTTTTTATTAAAAATAATAAATAAATATTATATGTCTTTAGGAGATGGAGATTTTAAAGATTTATCTGCTACTTCAATAATAATAACAGATGGTTTATTTGAAATATATGGTGATATTAGCGTTAATGGTTATTTACTCGCTTATGATGCTAGTTTTCGTAACGATGTAACTATTACAAATGATTTGCTCGTGGAAACGGATGTTTCTATTAATTTTAATTTAAGTGCTGTGGATGCATCATTCCAGAATAACGTAACTATAGCGAACAACTTGGTTGTGGAAAATGATGTTTCTATTAATAATTACATCAGTGCTGTGGATGCGTCGTTCCACAACGAGGTCACTATAGGCAATAACTTGGTTATAGAACACGATGTTTCCATCAACCATCAATTGGATGGTCACGATGTGTCGTTTCATAACTGTGTAACAATTACAAATGACTTGGTTATAGAAAACGATCTTTCCATTAATTTGGTTTTAACCGGAATTGATGCATCGTTTCATAATAACGCAACTATAGCGAACAATTTGGTTGTGGAAAATGATGTTTCCATTAACAATATATTGGATGCTTATGATGCGTCGTTTCACAACGATGTAACTATTGCGAAGGATTTGGTTGTGAAGGGGGATGTTTCTATCAACCATCATTTGAATCTTTATGATGCGTCGTTTCACAATGATGTAACTATTGTAAACGACCTGGTTATGGAGAAGGATGTTTCCGTTAATAATTACTTGAGCGCTATAGATGCGTCATTCCAGAATAACGTAACTATAGAAAAGGACTTGGTTATAGAAGTGGATGTTTCTATCAACCATCATTTGGATGGTTATGATGCGTCCTTTCACGCCGACGTAACTATAGCAAACGACCTGGTCGTGGAAAACGATGTTTCCATCAACCATCTATTCAATGCTTATGATGCGTCCTTCCATAATAACGTAACATTAGCCAATAACCTTGTTATAGAACACGATGTTTCTATTAATAGTAAGTTGAGTGCTTATGATGTGTCTTTCAACAACGACGTAACGATTGTGAACGACCTGGTTATAGAGCATGATGTTTCTATTAACAATATATTTGATGCTTATGATGCGTCGTTCCACAATGATGTAACAGTGGCCAATAACTTGGTTATAGAGCACGATGTTTCTATCAATACTTACTTGAGTGTCATAGATACGTCGTTCCACAACGACGTAACAATTGTGAACGACTTGGTGGTGGAGCATGATATCTCTGTAAACGGACGGTTGGATGCGTTTGACGTATCGTTTCGCAACAATCTAATTGTAGATAATGATATATCCTGCGGAGGAGTATTAAAAGCGCCCCAGGTTTTTGCAGGGACCGGTCCGTTCACCGAACTAGACGATCTAGATAGCAGCTATGTTTTTGTAGGGTCCAATTCTAACAGCGATGCGGTGATGTGGTTGGAAGGGACGGACGGTTCCGGGTGCGAAATCGTTGGAAGTGGTAGTGGAGACAACCGGTTTGGTATCAACATTATTAACGATGATGCTACATCCAAAAGTAATGCGTTGACTATATCAAAACAGGGCAATGTGGGCATTAATAATCCGTCACCCACCGTTAAATTAGATGTTAATGGAAGTATCGCAGCAACCGATATTTCAGGGTTTGGTGTGGTTCCGATTGGTGGAATAATTATGTGGTATGGAGATATTACAACATCAATGCCAGATGGATGGATGTTATGTAACAACACAAATAGCGAAAATGGCATAAAAAATATTAATTTGTCTTTTAGTTTTGTTATGGGACGAGAAGAAGACTCTCAATCAACAGCAACAGTGGGCAATAACACTGTAGATCTTACAGAATATATTCTTGACCACCATCACCTCAATAACATCATAGACTCAGGCAGTGGTGGATCTCACGAGCACCCAACCATACGGAATACCACCGACTTCGCCCACGCATCGCACAATCACACCATGAACTTCGATGACCCCGCGCCACGCCTCATCGAGTCCGCTAATAATGCGGATGATTCATTTCTTGCGCACAAACACCTCGGGAAGGACAAGACGGCAGATCTCATACAATTCTTTGCCTACAGTAACGCCAGCGGCTACACCAGTAGGTACATAGGCAACACCACGGCATATCGCACGACGAGCACCATAAGCGCTTATGGTTGGGGCGTCCACAACCATGGTCAATTTAATACGACCACTCCAAAAGGGTTGAATAGTGACGATCACGCTCATAATTTTACCACATCAATAACTAACAACACACACGAACACACACACGGAGACACGGAGACCGCCACCGCCACCACCACCACCGCCACCACCAATTATGATATTAGACCTAATTGTTTAACATTAGCGTATATAATGCGATATAAATAGTTATTTATTATGGAATCTTCGTATTTATTTTTTATTAAAAATAATAAATAAATATTATATGTCTTTAGGAGACGGAGATTTTAAAGATTTATCTGCTAATTCAATAATAATAGATGGTTCACTTGGAATATACGGCGATATTAGCGGGGATGGGTATTTACATGTCTATGATGCTAGTTTTCGTAACGACGTAACTATAGCCAATAATTTGGTTGTGGAACACGATGTTTCCATTAATAATTACTTGAGCGCTATAGACACATCTTTCCACAACGACGTAACTATAGTCAATAACTTGGTTGTGGAAAATGATGTTTCCATCAACAATCAATTGGGTGCTTATGATGCGTCATTTCACAACGACGTAACCATATCAAACGATTTGGTAATTAAAAATGATGTTTCTGTTAATAATTACTTGAGCGCTATGGGTGCGTCGTTCCACAATAACGTAACTATAGCAAAGGACTTGGTTGTGGGAAATGATGTTTTCATCAACCATAAATTGGATCCTTACGATGCGTCGTTCCGCAATAACGTAACTATAGCAATGGACTTGGTTGTGGGAAATGATGTTTCTATTAATAATTACTTGAGCGCTATGGATGCGTCATTCCATCACGACGTAACTATAGCAAAAGATTTGTATGTGGAGAACGATGTTTCAATAAACCATCATTTGGATGCTTACGATGCGTCCTTCCATAATAACGTAACTATAGCAATGGACTTGGTTGTGGGAAATGATGTTTCTATTAATAATTACTTGAGCGCTATGGATTCGTCATTCCATAACGACGTAACTATAGCAAAAGATTTGTATGTGGAGAACGATGTTTCAATAAACCATCGATTCGATGCTTATGATGCGTCGTTCCACAACAATGTAACAATAGCCAATAATCTGGTTATAGAGCACGATGTTTCTATCAATAGTAAGTTGAGTGTTATTGATTCGTCATTCCACAATAACGTAACTATAGCAAGGTATTTGGTTGTGGAAAATGACGTTTCCATCAACCATCATTTGGATGCTTATGATGCGTCGTTCCACCGCGATGTGCCAATTGTGAACGACCTAGTTATAGAGCACGATGTTTCCATTAATAATATATTGGATGCATATGATGCGTCGTTCCACAATGATGTAACAGTGACCAATAACCTGGTTATAGAGCACGATGTTTCTATCAATACTTACTTGAGCGCAATGGATACGTCACTTCACAACGACGTAACGATTGTGAACGACTTGGTGGTGGAGCATGATATTTCTGTAAACGGGCGGTTGGACGCGTTTGACGTATCGTTTCACAACAATCTAATTGTAGATAATGATATATCCTGCGGAGGAGTATTAAAAGCGCCCCAGGTTTTTGCAGGAACCGGTCCGTTCACCGAACTAGACGATCTAGATAGCAGCTATGTTTTTGTAGGGTCCAATTCTAACAGCGATGCGGTGATGTGGTTGGAAGGGACGGACGGTTCCGGGTGCGAAATCGTTGGAAGTGGTAGTGGAGACAACCGGTTTGGTATCAACATTATTAACGATGCCGCTACATCCAAAAGCGATGCGTTGACTATATCAAAAGATGGCAATGTGGGCATTGATAATCCGTCGCCCACCGTTAAATTACACGTTTCGGGGACTATCGCAGCAACCGATATTTCGGGAATTGGAATGATTCCGCCCGGTGGAATAATTATGTGGAATAGTAGCAATATTCCTGATGGATGGGCGATATGCAATGGTAATAACGATACTCCTGATTTAACAGACCGGTTTGTATATGGATATGATGGAAACACCAATTCCACTTCCACTTCCACAGAGAGTGGTAAAATTGGAGAAGCGCATAATAAAGATAAAATAGCCTCAAATAATATCGCCAATCATAATCACACGGTGAAAGTAACTGCTACTAAAAATACGAGTGCCACTGAGCACCTCGTCGCCGCCACCGCCAACGCCTCCGCCGAACATGAGCACGCAGCCAGGAGCGTGACGTTTTCAACGGCGGACTCGGCGGCAGCGGACCACAGCCACTCTCACACCGCAATCGAGAGGTACCGAAAACACGGCGCCACCATGACCCAGCACTATGGCAATACCACGCCGATTGGTCATCCATGGCTCGGTACATACAACACCGTCCAGATCACCGGGACGCCTCTTTATGAGTCACACGTGCATAGAGTGAATTGGGATGGAATGGAGGAGGAGGGAGAAGCACATTCCCATAACCACTCACACACACACACACACGTGGTGGCACACACACATAATTATACTTCTTCAACTTTTTCGAACCAGATTGCGGGTCAGAACCATCAAGAAGCCCCTCCCGACCCGAGCTATATATGTAGAATTTTTATTATGAGAAAGCGAGTTCCGCAAAGTAACGTCTTTAGTTATAATGCAACGGGAGGGACAGTATTCAATCGTGGTGGTTACCGTTACCATATATTCACTGATAATGGGACGTTTAATGTAATCAATGTGGTTGAGGTTGACCTTCTCGTAGTCGCTGGTGGTGGTGGTGGTGGTAATAGATATGCTGGTGGTGGTGGTGCGGGTGGACTTCTTAATAATAATAATATGTCTTTGTCGTCAGGAACATATGGTATCGTTGTTGGAGCGGGTGGTTCAGGTGGAGCGAGTTTAGCTGGGGCAATTGGTAGTAACGGTACAAATTCGAGTTTCGGAATAGGAACAGGAACAACAGAAACAATAGCAATTGGGGGTGGTGGTGGTGGTGGAGCTACAAGCAATAGTGGGACTAGTGGTGGTTCCGGTGGAGGTGGTCCTTATAGCAGTTCTGGTAATTTTGGTAGTGGTACTAGTGGTCAGGGAAATAGTGGTGGTAAAGGAAGAGTTGCGGCGGGATACTCCAGCGGCTATTCGGGCGGTGGGGGTGGTGGTAGTGGTGGTGTAGGAGGTGATGCGAGAGGTCCAGAACTCGGTGGACATGGTGGAGTTGGAACGGAAGTTTTCGGAACGTTCTATGCTGGTGGTGGTGGTGGTGGTGGTGATGGTGGTAATGATAGTGGTCGTAATAGTGGTAGTGGTGGTAACGGTGGTGGTGGAAATGGTGGAAATCCTTCTGGTTTTAATGCTCTGGAAAATAGTGGTGGTGGTGGTGGTGCTGCTCGGTCCGGCAGTGGGACCGGCGGTAATGGTGGGAAGGGAATCGTGATAATAAGATATTCCATATAAATATATAAAATGCTATATTTCGCAGAACTGAATAACAAAACCAAAGAGGTAATACATTAAAAAATGTCATGTATATGGATTAAGTGATTATCCATTTGGATCCTTAATTATAAAATTGATTATTTAAAACATAGTTATTATGTTATAAATAATGTCGTTGGATATGCTCGCAAAAAAAAACTCACATGAGCGAGACACGCATATATGTTTTGATGAAGAGCCTCATATTTATACAATAGATGGAGATAGCGATTACTTATCGGTTACTACATGGAATCACATTCATTTCGCCAATTTTAATGCAGATAATATTATTACAAATATGATGAATAGTAAGAATTGGAAGAATAGTAAGTATTATGGAAAGACGCGGGATGAAATAAAGGATGGTTGGGAAATTAATCGTGATGACGCTGCGCGACTAGGAACAAAGATGCACTACGATATTGAATGTTACTATAATGGAATGGATGTTAATAATGACTCAATTGAATATAATTATTTTATGCGGTTTGTAAATGATTACCCTGAATTGGTAGCATATCGCACCGAGTGGATGATATGGGACAATGAATTGCGTTTTGCTGGAAGTATTGATATGGTCTATGAAAATCCAGACGGAACACTAATGATTTACGATTGGAAGCGTTCGAAAGGTATTAATAAAACATCATCTTTTATGAAATTTTCACATACTCACTGCATTGAACATATTCCAGATACTAACTTTTGGCATTATTCCCTTCAACTCAATACGTATAAGGCTATTATTGAAAAGAATTACGGAAAAAAAGTTACTTCACTTATGCTAGTATGTTTGCATCCAGATAATAATAGCTATCAACTTATTAAAGTACCCGATTTATCGGAAGAAGTGAAAGAATTATTTAATTTGAGAAAATATATAATAAGTATAAAGAATAATAGTAGTAATTAGTATATGATAGTATTAATTATGGTGGATGATACACATAGTGGCGGTAGAGGAGTAGAAATTATTCTATTAAATGAAAAAGATTTATCAGTTAGAACAATTCCATATGTAGGTGAAGTAAATAACAATTGTTTTTTCAGTATAACACATGATGACAATAATATTTATATTTCAAATAAAAATACGATAATGTCGTTTGACATTAATACTTATAAATTTAATCAAATAATTTCGGAATCTGGAAAAAATATTGAAGCCGAAATACATTATTCGGATGGTTATATATATCGTAATGATGATGAAGTAAATTGTATATCCAAAATAAATGTTAAAACATTAGAGGAAACTTATATTGATATCCTAACGGGAGATATTATACCCGAATTATATAAGTTAAATTATCGTAATGTGCATGAAAAATTACTTTGTAATGTTATTAATATTAAAGTAGACAACAATAAAATATACCTAAATTGTATTGGTTATATTAATATATTAACAAAAGATAACAAGCCACTATTAGAACTATATAAAAACGAAATGAATAAAGTAATAGATAATCCGTATGAAGAAGATTATATTATTAATAACCAAATGAAAAAAAACATATGGTATAGTGATATGGGTCTTACGCGAGCAGATTCATTTGACGATATCATTATTACGAAGGATATATTTATTGAGAAAATTCGCCCACATCTTTATACGGGTAAACAGGTAGAAATAGTATTTGATATGGAAACTAACTCAGCCCTGAGTACAAAATTTTTATTGGATGGAATTAATAATACTATAATAACATATATGTTAATTATAAATGGCGATAGATGGTATTTATATGATGGGGAACTTATAAAATATGAAAATAATACTCTTATAATATCAAGGTATAAAACATTAGATAAATCAATTTATGATTTTATAAGTATGACGCACGATAATAATAATATTTATATTTTTGTATGCAAGCCTTTTACATATTCACACTCTATGATTATATTTAACATTAACACCGAAAAAATAGAATTTAAAAATTTAAATAATGATATTTTTAACACTTCGCATATTATAAATACTGATTATATAAATCAATAATATTTATTTTACAAATAAATATTATTATTATTATTTAATAATTAGACACCTATATTATTACCACATATTATGTCCTAGAGCAACTTCGCCGCCTACAACAACCCCCGAATAAAAATCATTTTTAATGGTGCGAGGAAAGACACCAGCGGACATTGGAAACTCAACGGGGGCGGTATTGACTATTCTGATTACATTACCCGATCCAGGTGTCTCTAGAATACAGAAGAAGGGTCGCTCAAACCCATCCTCGGTGTATAGCTCAATAACCTGCTTGTTGTTGTTTGGACCCTGAAGGAGCTCGATTCTGGCATTGAGTGGGCGACCATCGGTTTTAAGCAACACCTCAACCGAATCAACAAAAGGATCAAATGGGTAAGTGCGAAGTGCGCCACCTTGGATTGTTGATGTTGACTGGATACAATCAATAGACGGCTCTTCTATGTCTTTTGTAACAACGCTCGCAGCAAACGGGAATTCCAGTTGACCAATATTGCGAATAGCAATCGTATTGGGTCCGCGTGGAGTTTCGATTACCGCACCGAACGGACGAAGCTGACCATTTTCAACATAAACTCGCATCTTACACGGGGTATTATCTGGACCATTCCAAAGTTCAATGTCTGCGTCTAGAGGGCGCCCTTCGGTAGACAAGATGAACTCTACACGTTCAAGTAGCGGTGACCTATACGACCAAGTGCGAAGAGAACCACCCTGAACGAGGATAGGTGCGGTGTCTAACAGAGGACGAGTTTTACTTTGAGAGTCGGTAATTTTCTGATCCTGTAGTGGTGTATGAGTAGAAGTGTAAAGGTCGTTCATACTCTTAAGGTGGGTAGAGCGAGACGCCGTGTTTGTCGCTCCCGGAATTACTACAAAGGCATTTGCCATATTGGCCCTGAATAAAGCAGTGAGAAGCATCGTAATTAGAGTGAACTTCATATAGATAAATTATCTGTTTCTGTTTAAATCGCTTTATTATTATTTTTATTAGTATTCAACTCTATTGTAACTATCTTGAAGATGATTTGTTCTAATCGTATCTAAACAAAACATCTCATGAAATATGGATGATTATGGTGTAATCAGAAACAATTAAAAAATATACTACTAATGTCGGCTGCCGTTTATAAATTATATTACTCTTATAGGTCTTCCCATGATTCGGGAATATTTTCTTCCAATGTGGTCGGAATTTCTGTTACGTCAATATCGTTAATTTGGTCTTGTTCACTATTATATCCAAGATAATCGGCGTTTTGGCGGATTAGTTTGGGTGGCGAAGGTGGCTCTCCCAGATCACATAAGCGAACTGTTGTTGGTGGAGGTAATATAATAGTTAGTTGTGTTTTTTTCGCCGCGGCCTCGATTTGGAAGACGCTCTTGCGGGTTTTCTTGACTTTATCGGTTACTTTCACATATTCATCGTATGTTTTTTGTAGTTTTTTCCCTTGTTTATTGCCGACGAAGTTCTTGTTTCCCGAGGTCGTACACTGCGAGATTGTCTTGTGTAGCGTGCTCGCGTCGTGGAAATCCACGACGCACCCAGAGGTAATGAGCTTGGTAATGTCGTTCTCGAGTTTGGCCTGCCCTTCCTCTAGTTTTGCGAGGATGGTTTTCTGGTGAATGTCGCCGCGCACCTTTGGGACGGCGGTGTTTTGAGCGACGACAATTACCGGAACACGCGTCAGGAGGACGGACCGCCACTGCTTCTGGATTCCGCCACGCGTCGTCTGGCGAATCTCCTTTGTGTAGTAGTAGAAGTTCTGCTTGGTGAAGAACCACACGAAGAAGCAGACGGCAATGTGGATGTGTTGAGACACATAGTCGTATGCGACGGCGTTGAAATGCTTCTTCGCAAATATGTTGACGAATGAGTATAGGCACTCCAGTTCCTCGGCGTTTTTCGGCATCGCATCGGAGGACCGCATGCTGTATATCCAGATGGTTCGTGCGTCGTCGCCCATCTTCACCGCGCTCGGATTAACGCACTGGAGCTCCTTCAGCATATCCGAACTCGCGTGAAGGTCGTTGAGCAGCGACATCATAATCGCAGGAACGTGCAAGACGGCGTCGCTCTTCACGGTATTAGAGAACACGTTGGCGAGGTGATCGCGGTTGCCGGTCTTGGCGTCCCACGAGGACGCCAGTTTGCGGTATGTCTGCGACATCGAACCGATTGATGGCGAGTACATGTATGGGGACTTCCTGCTGGCCATTGTTGTTTGTTGAATCTTGCTTGTTGCTTGTAGATAAATCTCTTGTGTTTTTGTGCTCATATAATGTAAAGTGAAAAAGCATTTCAATTTTTTTTACAATGATACATTAATACCCGCATTTGTCGCACTTTGTGCATTTACCTAGGCGTTTATGATGTTCACAGAATTTATCGGGGTAACAATCCCAGCAATTATATTTCTGTCGATTGTGCTCGCAATACAAGTGAGGTGAGCATAGCCTACAGTTGTGTATGTGTTTATTATGCTGGCAAAATGAGGACCCATTTCCGCATTCTTCTTCTCTACACGTGTTCTTTCGCCTACCATGTTTACATATAAATACACCACCGCACCCTTCACGACACATTGCGCGCTGTTTAAAATGACAGCATGTAAGATTTGTTCCGCTCCAGGTATCAAAACGTTTTTTCTTAGGATTCCAATATAGCGTGCCCTTGTTACGTTCGTTTGTGTTGCTAGGAAGATACGGGATCTTTCTAATTATTTTAATACAAGTTAAATCATTAGATTGGTGCATATTATTTTCACTAGTAGACATATTATAGTTGTATTATCACCTATTTTAAGTGACGAGATAGGTTTCAATTTTCTATATATTCACAGTTTTCTACTCTCTCTTACAAGTGTAAAAATACCAAAGGTCGCAATAGATATATTTGCTACTAATATTATTTTTGGAATAGTTAGCCATTTATCAACGTAAGTCGTTTTATTATCTAACGCAGACTTGTAGCGAGTTAAATCTTTAATTAAAAAAAAGCAAATACACGTCGCAATAATAAGAATTAATAGACTTAGCGCGATAAAGGCGACATTGTAAACATCATTCTTTTGCTTCCTGTAGAAACGACTGTAACCTAATAGACCGAGTGATACCAGCATATATTGTCCAATAGTTCTCAACGTTGACTGATAGTATGTCATAATATCATGCTCGTTTTGCATTATATTATAAAGATAGAATAATTATAAAGAGATATCAATACTATTATACAAATGGAGACGGATATTGCTGAAAATAGTATCAAGATAAATGAACCACAGGTAAATGAACCACAGGTAAATGAACCACAGGTAAATGAACCACAGGTAAATGAACCACAGGTAAATGAACCGCTGGTAAATGAACCACAGGTAAATGAACCACAGGTAAATGAACCACAGGTAAATGAACCACAGGTAAATGAACCGCTGGTAAATGAACCACAGGTAAATGAACCACAGGTAAATGAACCGCTGGTAAACGGGGTTAATGTGGAGAATCTTAAAGAGAAGTTTAATGATTTATCTAAATATCCTAGTTTTCAGCATTTAAAATTGCTTGAAAAAACGGATGTAATTGATAAAGTAAACGCGATGTTAGAGCGAGGAAAGAGTTCTAAATGGCTAATTGATATAAACGAGCTAACGATCGGAACAAAAATAGGCGAGGGCAGTAACTCATATGTTAACACGTGTA